>MDTG01374767.1_pt1 | contig 10540 bp, 12 predicted proteins | sample 811421 | NCBI WGS metagenome assembly MDTG01 (sample SAMN05326645, study PRJNA326480) | marine metagenome | isolation source: seawater | place: Pacific Ocean: South East | collected 2011
AACAATAAGAAACGCTAAAAAAATAAATACTAAAAATAATCCGAATCTATCCAATGCTACTTTGGATGTTATAGATTCTTTTTTTAAAGATTAATTATGGGTTGGATAATAACAACAATTATACTTACAATAATAACAACTATATTAGGTTTTGCTCTTTTTAATTTACTAAAAAAGAATGAAACTTTAGAAGACTTTATTACAAAACAAAGTGATGCTGTTAATGCTTGTGATCAAAGATTAAAAGAAATAGATAATAAAGGTATATTTTATTCCGATGATGAAATAGGATGGTTCTTCAAAGAAGTAAAAAAAATTCAAGAAGCTTTAAACGAATTTACCCTCAAATAAAATAATACATGTCAGATAAAATAAAACTCGAAGCAAACTCTGTTCCCCCTCCTAAAAAGAAAAGAGGAAGAAAAAGAACCAAAAAAAGATACTTTACAGAAGAAACAGAACATTATATAGCAGAATATTTAAAATCAACTAATACTTTAGAAAAAGACTATATATATAAAACATACTTATATTACCCTTTTTATAAATTAGCCGAAAATTTGATACATACTTTTAAATTTTATTATACTGAAGTAGATAATTTAGAAGACTTAAAACATGAAGTGATGTGCTTTTTTTTAGAAAAACTAGATTATTTTGACCCCACAAAGGGTTCAAAAGCATTTTCTTATTTTTCAATTGTAGGAAAAAATTATCTTATTCTTTATAATAATAATAATTACAAAAAGAAAAAACAAAAAGCAGATTTACTAGAGGTAGATGAAGATGAGGGAGTTTTATATGCATTAGGGAGAGATAATAGAAAACAAGAATTAAAAACATTTATAGATTACTTTACAGAATATATAGATAAACATATGTTTACTATGTTTAAAAAAGATAAAGATAGAAGAGTATGTGATGCTGTAAATATTCTTTTTAAAAGAAGAGAAAATTTAGAAATTTTTAATAAAAAAGCTCTTTATATATACATAAGGGAAATGACAGGAGTAGACACTCCTGTTATTACTAAAGTAACAAAAATACTAAAAAAACTATACAAAAAATTATATGGTGAATATAATAATACAGGATATGTAAGAATTTAATTTTTTCCATATTTATAATAAAATATAATTATGGCACAAAACTCCTTAGACCAAATAATATTCGATGATAAATCTTTTTCAGATTTATTAAAAGAAATACATAAAAACCAAAGCAAAAAATCAAAACAACTAGCTTCTTTAATAGCTGAATTGCGTCCTCTTATCACTAATTTAGGAGATGCCACAGTAGTAGTACCTTTAATTAAAGAATACATGGAAATTAGCGTTAAAAATGATGATCAACTCATTAAAATGGCTGCTATAGTACAACGTTTATCTACAGGAGCTACTTCTAGTGGTGATGGAGGATTACTAACAGAAGAAGAAATGGAACAACTTCAAAATGTAGCAGAAGAAATATCAAAAACTGTTGAAAAACCTAAAGAATTAAATAAACCCCAAGAATATGGCGAGGATAAAAACAGTTAGAGTTTGTGATATTATTTTGAGTAATACTCATGAAAGATATGCAGGTGCTGGATCTATAGGTACTATATTATATAATGGGATAAAAGAAATGACCCCTATATATGGAAAGTGTACTAATAGTAAATCTGCTAAACCTTTATGGAAAACTAATAGATACCCTGTAGCTAATGAAGTAGTAATGCTTATAAAAGCACCTACAAAATATTATAATGATTACCAAAACTATGAATGGTATTATATGCCTCCTGTTTCTATACACGGAGCTTCTGATTTTAATGGTTTACCTAACCAAATAAATAAATCTACAAATTCATACTATACAGGGAGATATTATAAAGAAAACCCAAACCATAAAAATTTAATGCCTTATGAAGGTGATGTCATTCAGGAAGGAAGATTTGGAAATAGTATAAGATTTAGTTCTACTGTTCCTGTATTAGGAAATCCGTGGAGTGAAGAAACAAACGGAAATACAGGAGACCCTATTACAATAATAAGAAACGGTCAAAAAACACATAATTTAAGTGCTGAAGTCCCTTTTATTCTAGAAGATATAAATGAAGATGACTCTAGTATTTATTTATGTTCTCGTCAAAGAATAAAGGGATTTGTACCTGCTTCTAAATGGAATGAATCTTATGGGGTTTCAGAACTAGAAAACACTGATAACCAAGATGAATTAGAAATCATGAATAATGAAATGGATAGTAGTGTGATTGAAGACGTAGAATTAAATGAAGTAAATAACTTACCATCACAAGAACTTATAGAAAACGATGAATTAGAGGGAGCTAGTTTCGAAATAGATACTTATGACATGACACCAACAGAAATTGTAGCGGATCAGTTTGAGACTTATAACGTTCCTTTTGTCTTAACTGCAAATTTTGTAAAACCAGAAGCTACTGTTCATAATGAAAACGATGATTTAGAAATTTAAATATAAATAACATGGCATTTAAAAAAGGACATTTATTACAAAGTGATATAGCTAAAAGAGATAATATAAACAACTGGCCTGGGTATGATGTAAGTGAAAACCCTCAACTTACAGAAGATGTAATTTTTAATAATTTAAATTTATTACATAAAAACATATTAGCTCCCCTAGGGGAACATTTTGGTTATGAACATTTATTAATAACTTCAGGATACAGGTGTTTAACATTAAATAGACATAAAGAAATAGCAAGTAGTGATAGTTCCCATCATGTTTATGGTATGGCAGCAGATGTAATACATACAGGAGGAATCCCCTCTCATACTCTATTTAATTGGGCTTATGATAATTTACCTAATGGATGGGCTCAAATAATATGGGAATATCCTGAAAGAGGTCCTTACTCAAATGCAAATAAGGAATGTTCATGGGTTCATTTTGCGTGGCAAAAAGACCATAATATTAAAAAAACAACACTAGCTTCTTGGAATGAACCTTTACATGAAGCTTATTTAAAAAAAGAAGGAACATTTAGATCTACTAAACTTAAACAATATCAAAGTGGGATTGGAAGGGCAAACCCTTCACTATTAAGTGACATTTATCCTGAAATGCCAATCTCTTATAATCAAACATAATATATGGCTTCAAACAAATATATACCAATACATCCTTCACATTATGATTTAAATCAAGTTATAATCAATTCAGACAGGTTAGTATTTAATTCAAAAAAAGATAGTATATTACTATATTCCGATAAAGCTATAGGTTTTAGTGCTAATAGAAGTATTCATTTTGATACTAGCCCTGATAAAGAAAAAAGTCAATTTGTAATAAATTCTCCTAACATATATTTAGGACTAGAATACGACAAAAAACTAGCAATACAATCAGCTGTCTTAGGAGACGAATTAATAGACCATTTAACTAAAATTTGTGGTCTTATTTCACAACTATATTATGACCTAGCAAGTAACATATCATTTACTACAACTACAGTAGGAGAAGAATGTGCTACTAACGAAGTAAATTTTGATTTAGCTGAATGGAGGTTTAGAGAAATAAACGATTATGTAAAAACACTACATTCTATAAAAAGCAAAAAAGTTAAGTTAGTATAAATGAAAAAACAAGTAAGAAATATAGTCAGAACTCAATTTGAAAATGCTGTTAAAAAAGCCCAAAGAGAAGCAGAAAATGAAGGAAAAAAGAAAATGGATGAGTTACAAAATGAACTTCCTACACCTGAAACAATTTTAAAAAAACTTGAAGCTGATATTAATGGGGATTCATGTAGTAATGAAGGATATGAAAAATATAATAAAATTGTAGAAAAGCTTGAAGAAACTTTATTAGAAGTAAATAATAAACTAAATAATGTTAAAGAAAACATAGATAATATTATTGAAGTTATAGAACCTATAACTGAGGAAATAGGACCAGTAGAAACTTTAAATAGTATTGCAACAGTTTTAAAATTAACTTTAATCCCTACTATGGAACTAATGATTATGGCTGCTATGGCTCAATTAGTAGCTAATTCAGGCCCCACATCTAGTGGTGCTGCAACTAAAATGGCTTCAGATAAATTAGATAAAGCAAAAGGAAAAACAGCTGATTTTAAAAGTATTCTTATATTTATTACTTTTTCTATAGCATATTGGAAAAAAAGATCTAAACAGATTTTAAACACATTAGAAAAACCAAAAAGCTTAATCAGTATGATTCAAGCAAAAATAATGGAAGCTGTAGCTTTACTCAAATATAAAGAATTAGAATATCTAGAAGGATGTGATGCTCTTGAAAACGCTGACAACCTTGCTCTCCAAGGTGATGGAGATTCATACCCTTTTAATAATCCTTATACTGACAATTCTGCTTTAGAAGTCCATTTAGGTATCTTAGAAGATAAATTTAATGATGTATATAATCAATTACAATCTTCAGGTAACACAAAATATATAGAAAGACTATATACTTTAAAACAAGATCTAACAGAAGACTATAACATTAGTTTTAAAACAAAATATTTTTAAAGAATAATATTTTTTAAAAAAAATAATATTTATAATAAACACATAAAATATGAAAGCGAAAACATTTGAAAATTTAATAAGAAAAGTAGTTAGAGAAGAAATTGATTACGCATTACGTAGAGAAATAAAATCTCTTAAAGAGGATTTAAATAAAGATATTAAACCTGTAATTCAAGAACAACCTATACCTGATGAAATTAAAAATTCATTGAAAGAAAAAATTATGGGTAATAAACCTTTAAATAAAAAATCACATACTTCTAAATCGTTTACATCTAACCCTACTTTAAATGATTTATTAAATGAAACAGCAATGGGGGATACAAATACTAATAGTCCTGGTATGTCTCCTGTTTCTATGGAAGGGGAATTTAATAATATAGGAGGGGTACCTGTAGAAGCAGCACCCAAAGCAGTAGTAGAAGCTGTAAATAGAGATTATAGCCAATTAATGAAGGCAATAGATAAAAAAAGAAATAAATAATGCCTATACACAATAACATAATAAAAATAGATCCTAGGGATTCTAACCCTTCAGTAGCGGATATAGGGATCGCTTTTCCTTTAAATGAAATTAATATGTTTAAAGGCACTACTAGTGTAAAAGAACAACTAAAAACCAATATTATAAATGTTCTTCTTACTGAACCTGGTGAAAGACTACATTTACCTACCTTTGGTTTAGGTTTAAAAAAATTATTATTTTCAAATAATATAGATTTAAATATTTTAAAAGAAAATATTCAAACCCAATTATCAATGTGGGTACCTACAATAAGATTAATGAATGTTAATGTAAATGTATCAGAAGATAGACATACTTTTAAGATAAGTATTGGATATTCCTATGTATTAGATGGGAGCTCTGATGGTATAGAATTAATTTTTAGATAAAAAAGATGGCTTATAACAAAATAAATAACAAAAATCAAGATAAGGAAATAAAATACTTAAATAAAGATTATCAAACCTTAAAAGATGATCTTATAAATATGGCTAAAGTATACTTTCCTGACCACTGGAATGATTTTAGCGAAGGAAACCCTGGAATGATGTTCCTTGAAATGGCAGCATATGTAGGGGATGTATTAAATTTTTATTTAGATACTCAAATACAAGAAAATTTTCCTACTAAAGCACAAGAAAGAAAAAGCCTCTTTAACCATGCTTATAGTATGGGTTATACCCCAAGAACAACTTCTGCTGCAGCATCTCAATTAACTTTAACCCATCTAGTACCTTCTAAAGAAGATGGTGGGGTTTATTATCCTGATTATGATTATGCCTTAAATATAAAAGCAGGATCTACTTTTATGTCTGTTGACGGTGATCAAACTTTTCACACAACTCAAGATGGTAATTTTAATTTTTCATCTTCAATGCATCAAGTTTCTTCAAGTGTATTTACTTTAGATAATGCTAATAACCCAGAATATTATCTCCTTACAACTAAAGTACCTTCTCTTTCAGGTACTACTAAAACTGAAACTTTTACAATAGGAGAACCATCTAAATATACAACTTTAACTTTATTTGATAGTAACATAATAGAAATCCAATCAATTACAGATTCAGAAGATAATATCTGGTATGAAGTTGATTATTTAGCCCAAGATACAGTTTTTGATAAAGTTACTAATAATGCTGCTAATGATCCTGAATTTCATCAGTACAGTAATGAAACACCTTACTTATTGAAATTAAGAAGAGTTTCTAGAAGGTTTATAACTCGACAAAGGCCTGATAATAAGTTAGAAATTCAATTTGGAGCAGGTATTAGTGACAAACATGATGAAGAAATAATCCCTAGTCCAGATAATGTAGGGTTAGGAGTTAAAGACAGTAAAGATAAACTAGATTTAGCATTTGATCCTTCTAATTTTTTACAAACTAAAACATACGGTCAAGCCCCTTCAAATACAACTTTAACTGTAAAATATTTAGTAGGAGGAGGATCTCAAGCTAATGTAGGTAGTAATACAATTACAAAAACAGCAACCCTTCTTCATGACTTTAATACTGGAACTAATTTAAGTATGAGAAATTTTTGTGTAAAATCTTTAGCTGTTACTAATAAAGAACCTGCTAAAGGAGGAGGCTCAGGAGATAGTTTAGAAGATATAAGATTAAATTCTATAGCAAGTTTTTCAACTCAAAAAAGAACAGTAACTAGAGAGGATTATATTGTAAGAGCTATGGCTTTACCTCCTCAATTTGGTAGTGTATCTAAAGCTTATATAGTTCAAGATGATCAAATATCCCCTTCATCTCCTTACGGTAATAGAATTCCTAACCCTTTAGCTTTAGATTTATATGTTTTAGGGTATAATATTGAAAACAAATTAACCACTCTAAATACAGCTACAAAAACAAATTTATCAACTTATTTAGAACAACATAGAATGTTAACAGATGCCATTAATATAAAAGATGCATTTGTGATTAACATAGAATTACAATTTAAAATAACTGTTTATAAGAATTTTAGTAATGAAGAGACTTTATTAGAATGTATAACAAATTTAAGAGAATATTTTAATATAAGAAAATGGCAAATAAATCAACCTATTTTAATTAACGAAGTACAAAACGTTATAGGGGGAATAAGAGGAGTACAGACTGTAGAAGAAGTTTTATTTAAAAACAAAAGTGGATTAGCTTTAGGGTATTCAAAGTATAGATATTCTATAGAAGATGCTGAGAGAAACGGGGTAATTTACCCTTCATTAGACCCAAGCATTTTTGAAATTAAATACCCTAATTCAGATATTAAAGGACAAGTAACAACATATAGTAGATAAGATGGCATATTATTTTTTATTCCCAGAAAGCGACGCAACAATCTATTCTCAACCGGATAGAGCATTACTTAATACAGGTAATGATGAAATTTTAGAATTAGTAAAAGAAAGAGGAGCTACAGACAATATATTATATCCCTCTAGATTTTTAATTAAATTTTCAAATGATAGTATTAAATCAGTAATTAGAGATACTATTACACATGAAAAATGGGCCGATACCAATTCAGAAGTAAAACTAGAACTTAAATCAACAGAAGGTAAACATTTAGTAGAAATATTAAATATTACTGCTTTTGCAGTATCACAATCATGGAATGAAGGTACAGGAAGGTGGACAAACCTCCCTACAGGATCAAATGGTGTAAGTTGGGTTAATAGAAATAATACTACAATAGCAACTCAATGGACTACATCTTCTTTTTCTTCTCCTAGTACCGGTTCCATAAGTCAGTCTCTTGTAACTCCCGGAGGTGGAACTTGGTTTACAGGTTCTGATTATTATGGTACACAACAAATGTTACCCGGAGATTCTTTAGATATAAACATGGATGTAACTAAAGTAGTTAGAAAATGGAGTGGAAGTTTATTCAATGATGCTACTTTCCCTGACGGAATAGAGAATGAAGGATTTATTATCAAAAAACCCGATTCTATTGAAAATAATATATCACATAGTTTTGGTTTTTTAAAATATTTTTCTGGTGATACTCATACTATATACCCACCAAAATTAACGTTTAAGTGGGATGATTCTACTTTCCCTAACGCATACACAGGAAGTGGTAAAACTAGTGGTGATTTACAAGTATCTTTATATAGAAATAGAGAAGAATATAATCAAAATGATGTTGCTACTTTTAGAATTCATGTAAGAGATAGATTCCCAAATAGAACCTTTACAACAACTTCAAATTATTTAAATGTAGGTTATTTTACAACTTCCTCTTTCTACAGTATTAGAGATGCTCATAGTGAAGAAGAAGTAATACCTTTTGATGATAATTGTACAAAATTAAGTGCAGACTCAAATGGTATGTATTTTAACCTTTATATGAAAGGTTTACAACCAGAAAGATATTATCGCGTATTATTCAAACATATTAATGATGATGGTACTACTATATATGATGACAATTATTATTTTAAAGTAATTAGGTAATGGCGTATTCTGATCCAATAGAAATAAAATTAAAAAAAAACATAAATAGTAATAGTTCTTTTTTATCTGAAAGATCTTTTGAAGATTTAGCTAAATCTAAAGTTCCTATAGATGAATCTGTAATAAAAAACTTTTATAGTAATGTTTTTCAGGATATCCCATCATCAGGAACTAATTCCCATGCTGAAATAGTACTAGCAAGTGATGATTATATAAATAGAAATTATTATAATAAAATAAAAAACCGAAACAAAAAACAAACAGAACGCATAGCAGAATTAGAAAATAAACTAATAATATTAAATAACCCTTCAATAAAAGACCACCCTGTATATGCAGATGGTTCTTTTTTAATGATTGGGGATGGTAATGGTAGACAACACCAAGATCATAATGATATATTTTTAATGCAAGAAGGGTATATAAGAAGATTTGACAATTGGGATTTATATGTTGCTGTTAGATCTGCATGGGGGTTACCCCCAGACTCTACGGGTATTTACTATGCCTCTTTAGATGAAATAAATGAATTAAGAGATATTAAAGGAGGAGTAGGTATAGCCCTACATAGTGATTTATTACTATTTGGTGACTCATTAAGAACAGACTTAGATGATATTTTAGGAATATCTGCTTATTTAGAGTTAGAACTAACATGTATGGGTAACGAAGTAAATGATTATGTAAACTCTCTTATGGGATATGAAAATGATTCATTACCTCAATCGTTTAATGAAGAGGCTACTTCTAATTTTAATAACCTACAAAATGTTCAGTATTACTTAAATAATCAAGCATGTAAAGTAAAATATGTTAAAGATGATTTTTATAATGATGATGTAGGCCCTATAATTGAAGAAATAATAATACCAGCAGATACTACTCAAACTATAAAAATATTAAGAGAATCAATGGGTAGTAATAACAATATGCCTTTAAACATGAACCAGTATTATGATCAATATAATATTACTAATTTTGTGTATAATGGCAATACTATAAATAATTATATTCGTGAATGGGGCCCTACAGGTAAATATACTAGTGTAGTACATGCAACAGGAAGAATAAAATATAAAGAATTATACCACCCGGTAGTACATGGAGATATACCTACAGGTTTAGGATTACCCTATAATGAAACAGCATATATATTTAACGGACTACCTACAGGTGATACAGGGAATTGGGAAACAGATTCTAGTATAACACTTATAGATTATGATGGTTATACAGGTCAAGAAAAAAGTATACATGGTACTAAAATGTTATATGATGAATCTGGATTATTTGGTAGTCTAGGACAAAACAGCACTGTACAAGGTTTCTTTGACGATAATAGTCATAGATATTATTGGCCACAATATAAATATGATGATGTTTATTATCCTATATATGGACAACCTATAATCAAAATGGATGGTGATTATTATGTGCTCTTAAAAGTATATAGAACAGGCCATGGTGGAAATAGATGTCGTTTATATGATCTAAAAAATGGAGGAACTAAAAGAATAAACAAAGGTACATTAGAAGATGAAACAGGATTAACAGCAGATTTTCATGGTGGAATAGTATATTGGAATAATATAAAGAGCTCAAAACTAAAATTTAAAGGTTTACAAGGGTGGAAACCTAATGCCCATAGTGCTAATGATAATCCTTTTAATACTATAGCAAACGGAAGTAATTACGGGTAAAATTATGAGTGAAGTAACAAAAAACATACAATTATCTAAAAGGTATTATGGGGCTCAATTAGCTTTAAAAGAATTAGATGAAGAGTTTATAGAATTCTTACCTGATAAAGACTATTATGAAAAATTTTTTACTATGTATCATAATAATTTTTATAATATTAGTGAAGAAACCCATAGGCATTTTTTAACAACAAGTGTACTAGTAGCTTTTCCAGATGGATATACAAATTATATAATAGAAGAAAGAAATGAGTTACAAAGAATTAAAAAAGACGTTCAACGAAGAATAGATAGTGTAGAAAGAGAACATTTCTTTTTTAAAAACAATAATTTTTTAATGGATATGTCTAACTTAGATGC
>MDTG01012769.1_pt1 | contig 10539 bp, 1 predicted proteins | sample 811421 | NCBI WGS metagenome assembly MDTG01 (sample SAMN05326645, study PRJNA326480) | marine metagenome | isolation source: seawater | place: Pacific Ocean: South East | collected 2011
AGTGCTGAGGGTGAGATAGTCTGTTGGTAAAGTGCAGCTGGGCCTTGATGTAATTCTCCAGGGAACATAGAGATACCGGGAGGAGGTGTGTAGTGGGGGTTATCACGAGTATTAGGCCAGTGGTCAGGGTGTGTTGGTGGATGTTCTGACTTTTCGCAGCAACATGGCTTGTCGGGATTGATTCTTAGGACATGGCCACATGGGGGGTAAATGTGGTTACAAGCATCTTCCATTGATGGGTCTATTGCTCCCTTTGTTCCATCAAATGGACATTCCGCAATTATTTGAGTACCCCAAGGTACTTCATTTACTGTGATGATAGCGTCCCCGTCATGGGGCCTTGGTGGATTAGAGCGAGAAGAAGTAAGGTGGTACTTTCCACAGACTTTACCGTTAGAGAGGATTCTTTCGCAGGGGCCATATGCTGTTTGCCCTCTATTATCAAACCAGGCAAAGTCTTCCGCATCCTCCATGCTATCGAAGCTCTTCTTGCCTGTTGGACAGGTGGGTTTAGGGTTCTGTAACACCATCTCGTTGGAGTCTTCGTCAACCGTTTCAAATCCTAGTCGCTCATACCACTTTACTGTCCAATCTCTAGGCCCGCCCCTCAAAGGTGCATGGAGGTGGATTTTCTTTCCCTTTGCTTCGGGCCTCTTTCTTAGCTCGTTAATCAATAGCAAACCCAAACCTTTCTTTCGATGAGAGGGTAATACGCGCAAGTGGTGAATCCAAACTTTGTCTTCTGAGGGGGTCCACCAATTCAAATATCCAATGTTTTTTCCGTCTTCATGCAAGTCAATTCGCTGCATAACTTCAGGATAGCCCTCTTCTTGGACTGGGTCTTCATAATGGCTAATTTCGATATTGCCTGGATTCTTCTTTACTATCAACTCTGAATAGCCACCGATAAATTTCCCATTAATGAAAATGACAGGAATGTATTCGTAATTGTCGGTGAGAGGAAAGATGTTCTTTTGATAGTTTTTCACCTTGTCAATGTCAACATAGGTGTATTCTTTTTTCTTCTCGTCTAGGTACTTCCTAGCTTTATTACAGTAATTGCACCAGCTAGCACCATAGATGATGATTCCTTTCTTTGGTGGTAGTGGGCATTCTTTCTTCCTTAGGGGGTTAGGTAGTGGAATACCGAAAGCGGCGTGAAGTGCGTTCTGCCCTTTCTTTGTGAAGAATATGACATAGTCAGTGTCCCACATGGGCCCCATAATTGGATGTTCTGAGTGGGCTCCTTTCTGTACATTGAACAAAGCCATGTAGCCTTTATTCCTAAGGTCATCACTTGCTCCCTCTCCCCATGATGTACTCACCCCGCTGTCAGTTTCTACTTGCATGGCTGGTTGATAAAGCTCCATGTCAGGTACAATAGCCTTGATTTTGTTGAAACTCCCCTTGACGGCAATATAGCCCCAACCCCTTGTCGCTTGGTTGCTATTCATGGTCTGAATGTTCCTACCCCACATTGCCTGGATAAGCGGAGCTATCTCTTCATCAATCATGACCTCCATGCCTGTCCAGGGTTCAGTGAGGGTCACATACGGATTTTGCTGCCATTCTTCGGGCCATGCTGGGTTCTTCTTTGGCCCTGGGATAACTTCGATTACACCATACTTGCGCTTCTCGGTCATTCCTATCCAAGGCACACTAGGGCACTTAGGCATTCGTTCACGCTTCTCGACCTTTCGTGCATAGCGCCATGGGTCATGTCCCCAAACCCAAAGAGCGAGCAAACGACGAGAAGGTTGATTCTGTGTCTTTTGCTTTTTGACAAGCGGCCCCTTACGCTCACCGAATACATCACCCATGAAGCGCTTGTTGAATCGTACTTGACGCTTGCACCAGTCCCAGTCAGTTTCTCCTTTCTGTAAATCATCACTTGGACCAGTCCACTTATCGAGAGCCTTCTCGTAGTAGCTCTCTAAGACTCTTGGTTTGTTAGGGTCAATGTAGTCTTTTGGACCAGTTAGCCCCAGCTTCTTACGCATTTTGAGAATACGACGGCCACTAACTCTACCACTTTTGATGTTGTTCCAATCCTTTGCCTCTTGGGGTGAAAGCCCTGCAACAGAACCCCAATCTGAGTCCAAGAAAGTCTTGAGCTCTTTGTTCTTCATGTTGACTATCTCTACCCAGTCTTTGAACCAATCGAATAGCTCCTTCTTGGGGTTGGTAAATGGTAATGTCTGTTGGTTTGGGTCTATTGCTACTCGTGCTAGTCCGTAATTTTGTCCACGGGGTAGCGTTTCATTGTACCCGCTAGGAGCTATGTGTACTAGCTCCTCGCGACTACCAACAAACGGCCTCAGGCTAGGAGCGCCAGCTAAGAGCATTGGTTGTTCTCGGTTCCACTGATTTATCGCTCTCGTATCACCGTAAAACTTGATTTGTGCTGTTTCAGCAGCTTGTTGCCTTGCATTACGGACATACTCGTCTGCTGATATTGGTGGGTCTCCCTTTTCAGCTCGTATGATATTTGCAGCCTGAAGTGGAGTAGGTAGTACTCTTGGTTTAACCACTGGGTTAGTGAGGGGAATCTGTGATAGTACTTTCTTAGCGCCCTCGCTGTACTTGCCCTTCATCATGGTAACGCGAAGGTCGAATTGCATTTTCTTTGATTTCGCAATCGTTTCAGTAGCTTTCTTTGCTCTACGCTTAGCTTCTTCTTTACTCAAACCGCCTCGCCTGAAGATAGCTTTTGCTCGCTCTTCTTCTGTAATAGAAGGGTCGGGGTCAAGGTAAACTGTAAACAGGTTGGCAAAACGCTTCTCATAGTGCTTCTTACCATCTAGTGAGACTTCGATGATAGCCACACTCCCTTTGAAGTCCTTGAATCGACGACCATAATAATGGCCATTACCGCTAATGGTATACTCAACAAACTGCCCTTGTGCAAGCATTTTTTTGAACTGGGTCTGTGAAACGAACACTCGGTCTTTACCGTCTGTTGGCCTTCGCGGGCGTGTGGTGTATGTAGGGGGTGTGCTTGAGTTTGGAATGTGTTTGTTTAGGTAGCGCATAACGGTACTCTTCCCTCCACCTGAAGGGCCACTAAGAGAAATAACCTGGATTTTGTTTGCTTTTCGGGGGTTAACTATTACTTCAGGCTCTACTTCTTCTATCTCTACTTCAGGATAGGACTCTTGTAATCGACGACCTACTGCTTCGTAAATGAGGGTGGCGTCTTTCTTACCGAGGTCATCAGGCACTGGTCGACCTACATTGATGAGGATTTTAGAAGAGCTAAGTGCAAAGTTGGCGGTGTAAAAGCGGGAGAGCCCTGGAACAACTGCACTATTGAAGCGCATGTAGTAGAGGTGGCCGCCTGAGCTTTTATCATTGTCTTGTTTGGTCTTTCCGTTTTCATCAGGAACAATACTTTGATGGAATTCACCTAGCAACTCTTCTACTTCCTCATAGACCAAATCACCAATACCGTAGTCAGCAACCCACTTAACAAATACTGGCTTTGGTGGTGGGTTTTGAATGACATAATGATGGTCTAGGAACACTCTCAAGTCATTGATTAGCTCGGTCATGATGTACTCTTTGTACTTCTTACCACTAGCCATTCCGATTTTTCCTTCGCCTTTTGCCTTTCTCGCACTACCAGTATACATTGTTGGGTGATGAGTAATCATGTCAGACATTTGAACAAGCTTAGCAGCACCATAGTAGTCTCCAGCCTGAGTACGGAAGTCCTCGTCTTTGATTCCCTTTCGACCTAGGTCTGTGTCAAATAGGAATGCAATGTCTTCGGTTAACTTCTCCGGTAGGCCTAATTCAGGTCCTATTTCGTTGCGGAACATTTCAGCTCCTATCTCCCAACCTGGCTTTTTGACCCCCTTTTCTCTTAGTTTAGCTATGTCATGGTATAGTGCCATCAAGTAAACTGCATCCATGTAGGTGTAGTTACCAATGATAGACTGTGAAAGGTAGTCTCTCACTTTGCGTCGACTTTCTTGGTCTAGTCCAAACTCTTGCAGTTTGTAGAGCCTGCCCTTGGGTTGCTTTGGTGTTGGTGCAAGATGATGCTTGAGCCACCAGTAGACATACATTGTATGGCCATACTCATCAGCACCGTAGTGTTCGTGAGCGTAGTCAAGACCCTTCAATTCGTCTAGAGCCTTTGCGATATATTGGTCTTCGACTTTGATGGGTGGATTGGGGGCTGGATTTGTAAGGGCGGAAATTGGGTTAAAGGAGGAGCCTTTGGCAAGCTTACTTGCCGGGTTCTTTGACTTGGCACGAAAGGAAATTTTTGCTATTGACTTGAACTTCTTGTTGAACAAGTCCACCATTTCTTTAGTGATTCTGTTCTGAAATTCGACTTCTGGCCTATCTTCCCCCACCTCCTTCTTTGCCACTTTTTCTCCGTCGGCAATCATACCGTCTACTGTGTCGATGAATGCCTCCTCTTCCATTCGCAGATACTTTTCTTTTCCACCAGGCTTTCCAGTGATAGTGAAGTGGTCTAGCTTGTGCTTCATGATAGTATAGAAGCTCTTGATACCATAAGCAAAGTGAAGGTCAAGATAAAACTGAATGTCATCAGCGGAAGTCAGGCTTGGTTCATCCTTTGCTGGGTGGGTATGGTAGAACATTGTAGCCCCTTTGAGAGCCTTGTTGATTTTGATTTTCGGCATAATGAATGAGGCCCTTCGATGATAGAGCTCGTCGCCCTTTTTCCACCCGTATGATTCTCCAGCGTAGCTAACACCTTTCCACAGGCGCTCATGAAGCTCGTCTTTGTTTCGTACCGTATACTTGGTGAAAAACTTGTCAGGATTGTCAATGAGCATCTCATCCATTTCCGCTTGGAAGTCTTTTGAGCTTATTGGGTTAGGTCGGGCGTAATACATGTGCCCTCTTACCACGGTTACATCACCGGGAGGGTTGGTACGAGCATGCGTCATTCCTTTCGAATCAAACCTAATGAGGCTAAACTCGTCTTCTACTGGTAGGGCAAAGTGTTTTCCTGTCAATGTGGATAGAGCTTTTTTCACCTGTGTAGTCGAAAGCTTTCCTTGTAGGTAGATGGCCCAGTTTTTACCGGTTATGTCAACGACAGACTCATTAACTTTGTAGCCACCGATTTCTTGCCCTGCTCCTGGAAACGGGGTATTGTCAAGAATAATTTCAATCCTCGACTTCATACTCCTCATCTCCTATGGTAATGACGGCGAAAATGTGCTCTTCTTCTTCCCCTTCAGGTACGGGGAAGCGGCCATGGATAATGGCTTCTTCGGCTTGAGTATAGACGAAATTTTGCTCAGCATCCATGAATTGTCGACCCTTTTCCAATAGCGGAAGCTCCCAGGCTTCGTATGTTTTGAGTGCAAATGTCTTCCAATCAGGCTTTGGTTCGGACTCTTTTAGCCACTCGTTGTAAGCTTTACGATAGCGAGCAGTTCGCTTGTTCCATTCTAGGTTAGTAGAGGCAGGGTTGTTTCGTATTGCTTGTCGCTGAATTTCCCTAAAGCCCTTTGAGTCTGAGAATTTCTTACTACCCATCCTGTTGTCAATTAGCTTCTGTTTGTCTTCCTCACTAATTTCTTTATCCACTAGCTGTTGAAGGGTGTCTCGACTGTCCTTTGACCCTGGGGTATGGGCTAGCTCCTTGCCAAGCGCTCTTCCTAACTGCTTTGCATCCTCAACTGACTGCTCTTCTTCATAGTGGTACTCATCGCTGAGTAAGTTTTTGAGACTATACTTGCTGGACTGAGACTCGATGTAGGCTGGTGCCTTGCCCATTCCTGAAATCATTGGGCCTCGTTCATCATAAATTGCATCAGCTGATGAGAAAGCCATACCAGTCATTTCAGGATAGAAGTCAATACCTGACTGATGTTGTCGAGCTTGGTCCCAAATTGGCTTGTAGTTAGGGCTCCATCCTGACTGCCCTCTTCGTGGAGCGCCCCTTTCGATAGGGGAAATGAACTCGTCTTCCATCGTTTTCTTGGCATCTCCGAATGCAATGTGCCCTGCCTTCTTTGCTTTTCCAAGCCGAAAATAAACCGATGGCGATGACTCAGTCATGCCCCCTCCAGCTATCCAGCGCGGTCCGCGAGCATAACCATACATCGGATTACTTCTGACATGTGTCACTTTGACTCTTGGTGGGTTTTCTAATTCTTCAGATGTGATTTTACTGGGTTTCTTACTGATTTGCAAACCCCCAGCTGCATCAGCCTGGTCGGCACGAATGTCATTTGGGTTGAATGTGGACTTGTCGGGACGCTCGGCAATAATCACAGGTGGACCTTTCAGCTTTCGACAGGCTACCGGGTCCATAGGTGCTAAGCGATAGCCTCGTCCTCCTCCTCGGCCTCCCCCCTTTGTTTGTTGGCGATAGAATGGGTATGCAACCTTTCCCTCGTTACCTAGGCTCTCGTACTCTACTTCTACAACAACGGTGGGGTCGACCCAGTAAATGTGTTCACCCGCTGCTTTGATGGCGTATGGCATGACATTGTCGAAGCTGTTTCTATCCCAGTTTTCATTACGCCGTTCACCTAGTACCTTGTGAAACAGGTCGGCTCTCTCTTCCTCGCTCATTCGGAAGTTTCCTACTCGCTGAAATCCAACGAATGTGGGTCCTTTAGCTGTCTTCTTGGAAACTGCAATGATTACTGTTGAAAGAATCTCCTTTTGGTCTTGCCAGTATTTTGCAGTAGTGTCAATTCCGATGATAGCGGCGTCAAGAGTATACTTGCGTTTGACTTTGTAGCGGCGACCCCCGCCATATACAACTAAACCTTCGTTGTTAGCCTCTTCCACATTCTTCCTCCAGTAAGCATCAAAGTTTGTAGCAAGGTCAGTCTCGATTACCTCAAACGGCATAACCGAGATTCGGTCATTCTTGACATTAGCAAACAAGGCAAGGCGTTGTGAAATGGGCAGCTCTTTGTCTACGGGTGTGCCATCAAAAGAAAGAACATCGTGAATAACAAACTTGAGCTTTCGAAATGAATGGCGGTCATGGGTAGAGACCTTGTCGACTTCGCTGTCTTCTTCTTGTCGATTTAGTACACTTGTAACGGCTTCTCTACCAGCTACTTGACCTATGTCGTTATAAGTTACTATCTCTCCTGTAACGATGGCTTCTGTAACACCTATCTTCCTACATGCGTCTTCAAAGGCATGTGTCAGATAGTTGTCCCATGCAAACATACCTCCCTTAGTACAGAATACGGCTCTTTGGCGCTCGCTACTAATTGTTTCAATGATTCCTTCTCGCTTCTGTTGCTTGTCTAGGCTTTGCCCGTTTACTTTGAAACGACCCATGTTGTTGAAGGCCAAACAGCCAAGCCAACCGTCTAGCTTGGGCAAGACTGTAATTGATTCATGTTGTAGCACTTCTTCCCCTACTGTACGCTTAGAAAGCTCGTGCATTTTTGGAGACTTCTTCCAAGACTCTAGCATTTTTGTGAGCTCATGGGAGGTATCGTTGTGTCCACGAGCCGAGCGATAACAAGGGTAGCCCATGTCTCCATAGGGGAAGCCTTCGCCTAGGTTTGCTTCTTGACAGAACATGTCCACTCGTGCTTTCAATTCATCAAAGCGCAGCAAAACATTCTCAGGGTGGGCGTCCACAAGTGGGTCAAACGAAGACAATTCGCTTTTCTTGAGAGGGATGCTTACTAGCCCCGTTGACTTTTCAGGAGTTTTGGGCTTGAAATGCATACCAAAGAAGAAACGCAACTTTTGATTCTTCTTGTACACACTGGTATCGACCCAAATTTTTCCGGCGGCAACAGCTTTGTTACGATACTCAGTGGTCTTACCAACAATGGCCCCTGCTTTAGCACCATAGCCTTCAGCAATAGAGGAAATGTCAGAGCCATAGTTGAAGCGTTCTCCTACTTTCGGTAGGAACCAAATCTGATAGTTGCGACCACTGAACATGATAATATGCTTGCGCTCAGCTTTGGTTAGCTGTTCGCTAATGTTCTTGACTACCCTCTTGTGTTCTTTTTCAGGGAGTTCGGCAGGGTTGTCTATGTCAATCCAGCCAAACTTTGGGTTGGAAGCATCGTCGTTTAGAACTTCAAACCAAAGGTCTCGAAGTCCCATGTGCTTACCGCCGTGAACAGTGTAATACTCTTTGGAGTCAAGGAATACCTCAATGTCTTCGGGTTTGTCAATGACCACCTCTCCTTTTGTTGCTTTAGAAACAACAATCTTCCCAGTACTGAATGAATAGCTAACCGTGTAAATCGCATGGTGCATTGTCTTACTTAGCCTAAATGGTAGAGTACGCTGGTTGTATTCTTGAATGCGGTCTTTGATAATCGCTGCTTGTTGTTTCTCAACATCGCTCACAGCTTTGAATGGCTTTGGGGACCACTCCTTATCGAATGGCTTGTCTGTTGGAGCACCGTAAGCAGTGGTGTAGCGTGAAATCAATTCAGGTAAGATAGCGTCTATGTAGTCTTGAGTAGTGAATTCAGGTTGACTGAAAACAAACCGTGGCTCTTCGTCTAGCTTGCTGGTAGCACCGTAGTACATGATACCGTTGATGAAAAAGGTACGACGAGTAAGGAAGTCGTTGAGGAAGAGGCGCATTTCCTCTATGCTTAGCTTGATACTAGCAATGTACGAGTTTTTCGCATAGCGGTCGAACTCGTCTAGTAGTCCTCCTAGCTCCATATCAGGCCCTCCTCATTGGCTCAGGAATAGGCGCTGCTGGTGCAGGGTCTTCAATTGGCGGTGGTGGAGTTTCCGTAGTTGCAGTAGCAGCTTCGATTGCTCGTGCGTTAGGGTCGGTGGAAATCATGTCTCTAAAGGCGACAACGAGAGAAGCAGTGGCAGGGAAGGTAAAACGATTGAGAACCTTGGTGTTACGGAATGAATTGTACTGGCGCTTGAAGGCACTAATGAGTTGGTCTTGACTGTATTGTTCTGTTCGTACTGTTTCGATTCCAGCTGCAATCAGGGCAATTAATCCGTAATCGTTGAAGTAAGTGCTTTGCAAGAAGTCTAGGAAAGCTATCACATCATCGGTAGAAAGGTTAGGTGGTAGAGCATATTGAGCAGGTGAACGAAGCAATTTTCCAAAGTCAATGAAAGAAGCACTAATTGGGACCGCAGGGATGGCCTGAGAAGTACCACCTCGATGTTGTGTAACTGCCGCTGCAATTGTTTGCATCATTGTGTGTGCAGGGACTTCTCCTGACTCTATCGCTTTTGATGCTCGGTCTGAAAGCAAAGGCCACATGGCTTCTAGAATGAGCTTAGTTGGGCGAATCCTTTGTCGGTCTTGTGCTGGGTCGCGATTGTTTCCTGAAGACCTTACCATCAATGCTCGTTGAGCAGGGTCGTCAGGGTCTAGGTTACCTGCACGAATGAGGTTTCTTGTACCTCTATCAAGCTGTTCAGCCATAGTGACATACCACTCGTAAAACTGAGTATTGAGCTGGCCGAGAATGTTCCTAAGCAACTGACTGTCGATTTGATAGTAAACTAATTCAGGGTCCGCAGTACGGAAATTTTGAACCTGCCTGTGGGGCTGGACAGGTAGTGGGTCTCCAGCTACTGCTAGTCCAGCCAGCACATCAGGGTGGTTAGCTGGATAGACTGCTCCTTGTCTCTCGACTAAGGTGCTTTCCTGGGGAAGCCTAGTAGTCAATCGTGGTCCAACAAGTACAGGTTCTCTATTAGCGTCTTCAGGTGATACGCGGGAGTCGATGTAATTTGAAACAGCATTCGTTAGGTAATCCAGCTCATTAGTATGGAAATCTCCTGTGTAGAAGTTGACAAAATTTTCCCTGTATTTTCCTTTGAGACTGTCGTACATTGCTGCTAGATAGTCGGCAATCAAGTCAACACGATGCTCAGTATAAAGGTCAAGCACACCGTATTTGTGATTTGCTTGATGACCGTTACGACCTGGGTTGTTTGCGTTACCGCCTTGCATTGCTTCGTTAAGAGGGGGATAATGTCCAGGTGCGTCACTTGCTCGGAGCTTACGCATGTCTCTTTGAGCACTGTAATACGCTCCTGTATTGAAAGTATGATACGACTGGGTCAAAAATAGCCTGCCTATGATATTCAGCGGACTATGAACAGAAACATCGTTAACTCCTTGTGCCGCAGGTCGGTGTAGAATGATACCAGGTACTTCCCCTGCATCAGTCCTCCAAATCTCTTGAATATTTTCAAGAGTCAAACCTCTTGCTATACCCGCAGCATCAACAGACTCCATTTCGTAGCGACGAATGTTTGGTCGATTACTAAAGGTCCTTGGAGTACTCATACCGGTAATTCGAAAGAGTCGACCTCCGTCCATATGAGTTGCAAAGTCAGCGTTACTGAGCACAGGGACTTGGGTTTGGTTCCTTGGTGGTCGCTGCGCAGGGCTACTTCCAGGAGGCTGAAAGGGAAAGGACAGTTCTACAATAGTACCAACAGGAAAGGGTGTGTCGACCAAGTTGAAGTAAATGTTGAAGAAGTCTCTTAGTTGGTCTCTTGTACGGTTGAAGTTGAAGATATCCGTCTGTTCACTACAAAGGTTACCATTTCTGG
>MDTG01162595.1_pt1 | contig 10539 bp, 7 predicted proteins | sample 811421 | NCBI WGS metagenome assembly MDTG01 (sample SAMN05326645, study PRJNA326480) | marine metagenome | isolation source: seawater | place: Pacific Ocean: South East | collected 2011
GCCGACGAGGTTAAAGCCAAGTGCGTTAAGGTCATCCCAGAGCTTGGCTTTTTCGTAGTACTCGGTGACGACCTTGGAGCCGGGCGCCATGGAGGTTTTGACCCAGGGCTTGCGGGTGAGTCCAAGGGCGTTGGCTTTTTGAGCAACCAGACCGGCTGCGAGCATCACTTCCGGGTTGGAAGTATTGGTGCAGGAGGTGATGGCAGCGATGGCGACATAGCCGTCCTTGAAGTTGAAAGTCTTGCCATCGTATTCCACAGCAACACCTTCATCACCGACGGTGGACTGCTTCATGGCTTTGAGCGTTTCGAGCCATTTGGGTTGCATGTCGGTGAGGTCGATGCGGTCCTGGGGTCGCTTGGGACCCGAGAGTGCGGGGACGACGGTGGACATGTCCAACTCAAGTTCGTCGGTGTAGACCGCTTGGTTGTCATCGGTTCGCCACAGGCCGTTGGCTTTGCAGTATTGTTCGACGGTGGCGATGAGTTTTTCATCACGGCCGGTGAGTTGCAGGTATTTGAGGGTCTGTTCGTCGATGGGGAAGAAGCCCATGGTCGCGCCATATTCGGGAGCCATGTTGGCGATGGTCGCGCGGTTGGCAAGGCTCATGTTGGCTAAGCCCGGTCCGTGGAATTCGCAGAACTTGCCGACCACACCGTGAGCGCGAAGCATTTCGGTAATGCGAAGGACCAAGTCGGTGGCGGTGACACCTTCGGTGAGTTTGCCGGTGAGTTTGATGCCAACGACTTGAGGGATGAGCATGAAGATGGGTTGGCCGAGCATGATGGCTTCAGCTTCGATGCCGCCCACGCCCCAACCGACGACGCCCAGGCCGTTGATCATGGTGGTGTGACTGTCGGTGCCGACCAGTGAGTCGGGATAGAGTTCGGTGCCGTTATCCCAGACGCCCTTGGCCAGATTTTCGAGGTTGACCTGATGGACGATGCCGGTTGCCGGGGGGACCACGGAGAAGTTGTTAAATGCCTGCTTGCCCCATTTGAGGAATTCGTAGCGTTCATTGTTACGTTCGAATTCCTTTTCGGAGTTGATGGTCAGTGCAATATCACTGGCAAAGGCGTCGACCTGCACGGAGTGGTCGATGACCAGGTCGCAGGGGACCAGGGGATTGACCTTGGATGCGTCGGCCTCGTTACCCGTCATGCGGACAATACCAGCACGCATGGCAGCAAGATCGACCACCGCAGGCACGCCGGTGAAGTCCTGGAGGACCACGCGACCGGGCATGAAGGGGATTTCGACCTCGCCGACGTTCTTGGCATCGTAGTTGGCCAGGGCTTTGACGTGTTCGGACGTGTAGACGTATTCGTCGACATTGCGGAGCACCGCTTCGAGGAGCACCTTGATGGAGTAAGGCAGCTTGTTGACCTGCTCGCCGAGGGTGCTGAGGTTGTAAATGGTCTTCTCACCCAGAGGGGTTTGAATTGTCTGTTTTGCGGTTTCGCGGGGGTTTGCCATATGGAGCCTCTTGATTTTGGAGTCTTTGAGTCTGGTTATCTAAACCGTGCAAGACGCAAATCGTAGCATGAATCGGGCAGAATTTCGACTCGCACATTGTCGCAGTAAGGTCGGCAAACACCTGATATCAAGACATTTTTAGCCATAGATCAACTGGCAAATGCGGTCCATCACAAGCCCAAAGCCAAGCAAAGAGCAGGATCGATGACAGATGGTGCCGTCGGTATCCCAGGCTTTGCTGCGCTTAGCCTTGGGCTTGGTGATGTGAATGTGACTGTCAAAATATTTGTCTGCATAACTTGAGCCGATTTGCGACATTCTGTCAGAAATAACTCGCATGCAAATTGCCCAATCGTTACAACCCGCCACAACGTCCGAATTGTTGAATTGGTTATTCGCAAATGATTGGCCAGCCCCCATAGAGGAGTTAAGTTTCATGTATGAAGTTTTGCTTAGGTCCAGAAGCACGGCATCTGACATGGAAGGTCTTGGAAATGAACGATGGAATGATCACAGAATCACACATGATTATGCTCCGCGAAGAGCTCGCTGACCTGCGGGAACACATGAAAGATGGTGGTACCGACGAAGGTCGCATTGGCACCCTGTTAGCCATGACGGAGAAAATGGCTGAACACGCTGCTGAGGGTCCGTTTGAAAAACAACTCACCCTCATTCAGGGATTGCTTCGCGCAGTCGCTGAGAATACGCATTACCAAATCGTCATCCGCAAGTATGCTGCTGCGTTTGATCGGTTGGGACGCTGAATCACATCACATCAATAGCACAACATTCAAGACTTCGTCTTGTCAGCAGGACGCAGTGCTGCAGCTATTAACTGTAACGATCAACATCGTCATCAATAGCTGTGACACTGCGTGTCGCTGATGTCTCGAAGAGACAAATTCAAAACCAACGCATCACTTTTTCTTCGCATCAATCGCGCGGCTCAGTGCTGTTTCGCCGAATGCGACTTTCAGCAATTCGTCCACATTCTCCACGAACACGAACTTGCACTTCTTTTGAACCTGCGGGTCGACCTCTTCGAGATCGCGTTCGTTGTGCTTGGGCATGATGATGGTTTTGACACCCACGCGCGATGCTGCCAGCGATTTCTCTTTGACGCCGCCAATTGGTAACACCAATCCACGCAGGGTGATTTCACCAGTCATGGCGATATGCGGCTTCACTGGCAGGTTCAACAGCAACGATACCAATGACGTGAACATCGACACGCCAGCAGACGGGCCGTCCTTGGGTACCGCACCTGCGGGGACATGGATATGCAAATCCAATTCATCGAGTTTCTTGATATCAATACCAAGCTCCTCGGTGCGACTCTTAAGCAGACTCAATGCTGCGGACGCTGATTCTTTCATCACATCACCCAGTTGACCGGTAATGGTGATCTTGCCGGTGCCCGGATAGCTGGTGGTTTCAATGAAGAGGATTTCACCACCGACTGCGGTATAGGCAAGCCCGACAACCACGCCGGGAACCTTGGTGCGATCATCCATTTCACGGAAGTGCTTTTCAGGCCCCAAATGCTCTCGGACAGCTTTGTCATCAACACTGATCACTTTGGAAGAGCGACGCTTGGCCTTGGCAACCGTGGCTGCAATACTCCGGCAAACCGAACCAATCTGTCGTTCCAGATCACGCACGCCAGCTTCACGGGTATAGTCCTCAATGGTCTTGCGCAGTGCAGTGACGTTCCATTTGCACTGAGCTTTTTTCAAACCATTTTCCTCAAGCTGACGTGGGACAAGATAACGCTTGGCGATCTGCAATTTATCGTTGTCGGTATAGCCAGGGATGTCGATGAGTTCCATACGATCACGTAATGCGGGAGGGATATTCTCCAGATAGTTTGCGGTGCAGATGAAAATGACTTGGGACAAATCAAACGGCAAATCCAGATAGCGATCGACAAAAGCATTGTTCTGTCGCGGGTCCAACACTTCGAGCAATGCCGATGCAGGATCACCACGAAAGTCCGCGCCGAGCTTGTCGATTTCATCGAGCATGACCACCGGATTATTGGTGCCTGCTCGTTTGAGTTCCTGAATGATCCGCCCTGGCATCGCGCCGATATACGTCCGACGATGGCCTCGAATTTCCGCTTCATCACGGATACCGCCAAAACTCATGCGGACAAATTCACGCCCCAACGCATCGGCAATGGAGTGTCCAAGCGATGTCTTACCCACGCCCGGAGGTCCGACCAGACAGAGAATCGGGCCTCGTCCTGTGGGGTTGAGCTTGCGGACTGCAAGGTACTCGATGAGTCGGCGTTTGACCTTATCCAAGCCATAGTGATCGCGGTCGAGCACTTTCTGCGCGCGATCCAGATCATGGTTGTCTTTGCTGGACTTATTCCATGGCAAATCCGCAACCAATTCCAAGTATGAGAGGATCATCGAATACTCAGGCGATGCAGGCGGGATCGACTCCAACCGATCCAATTCGCGAACGGCATCGGCCATGGCTTTTTCAGGCGGACTGGCTTCCTCAATGCGCGTCCGCAACTCCGCTAGCGTGGAGTCGCCGAACATATCGCCGCCTTCTCCGAGTTCATTCTGGATGGCTTTGAGCTGTTCACGCAGAAAGATTTTGCGCTGCGTTTCACCAATGCTCGAATGGACATCTTCCTGAATCTTCTGTTGAAGTTTGAGGATTTCCAATTGAGCAGAGACATACTGGTGAACGATTCGGATGCGCTTGGCAATGTCGTGCTCTTCGAGCAGGTCTTGCTTCTGCTGGACATCCAGATTCAGATTCGCCCCCAGGAAGTCCGCGAGATTGCTTGGCTGATCAATATTCAACAGGACGTTAACCGCCTGATCCGGCGCATTGGGTGCAAGCTCGATGAGTTGGCGGGCCTGTTCGCGGAGTTGTTCGACACCTGCGAAAAATTTCTTACCCGTACCTGGCAGTTCTTCAATGGGTTCATGTCGAATGACAAAGTACGGGTCGGTCTGCACGTATTTTTTGATCTTGATTCGCCCAAGACCATGCACAAGTAAGGAGATGGTGTCATCGGGTTCGCGCATGAGTTTGACGACGATCGCTGCCGTGCCGATGGTGTACAGATCGTCAGAGGTCGGGTCTTCCTGTTCCTCTTCATGCTGGGTGACCAGTGCGATGATCTTGGACTTTGGCAGGCATTCCTCAAGCATCTTTCGACTCTTGGGCCGGCCAATACCAAGGGGCATGACCGTGCCGGGGAACATGACCACACCACGGATGGGGAGGACCGGCAGCTTGGCGGGAAGTTTGAAGTTGCCCTGCTCATCCATGGTCTCAGGATCCAATGGCACGTCGATGACTTCCGAGTGCATGTTGCCTTCTTCATCCATAAAATTCACGATTGGTGTTTTGTCTTGATTCACGTTGTGTTCCGCCCCCGGAAAAGGTTATTTCAATTAAGTGTCAATAATGCTTATGGGTTTGATCATCCATGTGACCGCAAAGGTAAGGTCACCCATAAATAGCCATCCGCATAGCGTGTCATGACCCGATACATTTCAATCGGCTCGGGTATCGGGACCTGCTTGCAAAACGGCCCATGTTCAATTTCCATACTCACCAGTTTGCAGGTCTCCTCGTCCGTACGTCTTGGATCCGGTGCCAGGCGGACCCCCCGAACGACTAGAGACCCACTTTGAACTTGCAAGTCGATTTTGTTCACATCCATCCCGGAGATATCGATGCAGACTTCGATTCGGCGAGCCATTTGGTAGACGTTGATGGTGGGTTCCCAACTGTCATTGGGTGAAAAATCCCCACCGCGCCATTGCCATCGACCACCGGGTCCACTGCTGCATCCGCCCTTGCCCATCGGGTCATCAGGACTGTTGAGTTCCATTGGCGAGGTTGGGTTGGTATCGGTTTTAACGTTCATACGAATCCTCCTGTCCCCTCAAACAAGCCAGTTGCTAAACAAATCACCCGTCGGGAGTTGGTGATCATCTCTATCTGTTATAACCCATCGAACCGGTCGCCCCAAGTCGATGATGGTTGGAATATCATCATGATCTGGGTGGTTGGATACGTCAACATACGTTAAAGTGTTCCTCTTGGGGATTTTCCACCTGCTGCCAGACAGACAGGTACAAAGAAGCAAGGAAACCGACATGACCACCAAGACCAGCCCTGACACCCCGGAAATGCCTGATGTCCAAGGCTCTGCCGACAGCCGTAAAGTGGCTATCGACAAAGTCGGTGTCAAGGATATCACCTATCCGATCAGCCTTCATTGCCCATCGACGGGTAATGTCCAGAATACCGTTGCCAAAGTCAATATGTATGTGAGTCTGCCCCATCACCAAAAGGGCACGCATATGAGCCGCTTCCTGGAAGTGCTCAACAAGCACAACGAGTGCATGCGATCCGACCAGGTGATGAATGTCGCTCGTGACATCAAAGAACGACTTGAAGCAGAAGAAGCGCACCTGTCACTGACCTTCCCTTACTTCATTCATAAAAAAGCGCCGGTCACCAAGTCACCGAGCCTGCTTGATATTGAAGTAACCTTTGAAGCCGTCGCCGGCGTGCAAAGCGACTTTATCATGGGCGTCAAAGTCCCCGCCAAGTCACTTTGCCCGTGCTCAAAGGAAATTTCCAAGTACGGTGCCCACAATCAGCGATGCCACATTGAAGCACGCGTCCGCTTTACGTCTGGCAAGAAAATGTGGATTGAAGAAGTCTTCGCCATCGTCGAAAAAGCAGCCAGCTCACCGGTCTTCGCTGTCCTCAAACGCCCTGACGAAAAATGGGTCACTGAAGAAGCCTACGAAAACCCCAAGTTCGTCGAAGACATCGTTCGCGATCTGGCCGTGATGCTTGATGCTGAAAACCGCATCAAGTGGTATCAGATCACCAGCGAAAACTTCGAGTCGATCCACAACCACAACGCCTATGCCTTTATCGAGAAGGATAAAGAAGCGTCGGAATTCGGCGTGTGTTGATGCTCATCCAAGGCTGAACCACAGAGTCACAGAGACACAGAGGAAGACATTCATTGAATGTTTTCCTCTTTTTTTGGACTCTGTGTCTCTGTGACTCTGTGGCCAACTCCATAAGTAAAGGCAAAACATCCGGGGGTTTGGTAAACTTTCGGGCATGAATACCGGGCAACCCTCCCGCCGTCTGACTCCGCTTTGGCGGCAACTTAATTTCTCGCTCATGTGGACCTCCACCGCTGCCAGCGGCTTTGGCGATCGCATGATTATGCTCGCAAGCCTCACGCTTATTGGCGGGTTGGCTGCCAATGCCGATGCGACTTCACTTAATGCTGCAACGCAGTTCTGGTTCTTTCTGCCATACCTGTTTTTCTCGATCGTCGGCGGGTGGCTCTCTGACCGACTGCCTCGCAAATGGGTTCTGCTAGGCTGCGATGAGTCGCGTGGTTTAATCCTGCTGTATTGTTCATGGCTCTTAGCTTCTGCAACTGGCGTTGCGCATCTGCCTGATGACCAACACTGGAAAATTTACGCTTCGCTCTTTGCCATCGGAAGCTTTGCAGCCATCTTCAATCCCGCTCGTAATGCCATCATCCCGCAAATCATCCCAAGGGCGCAACTCCAGGCAGGCAACGCAGTCATTCTCGTCATCGCCATCGTCGCTGCTCAAGTCGGACTGCTCGTGGGCGGGAAAATCATTGACCCGCAATTCGCTTCGACCATCCGTACCGGTCTGATCATCGGCGCCCTGTTCTACCTGGTCTCCGGCTGGTTCTTTGCATTTCTCAAACCCGTCAAACACCAATCGCACAGCACCATCGAGGCGCCTCAATCCAAACCCAAACATTTTGGATACTCTCTCAAATACTGTATCCAACACAAACGCATCCTTGCGTTGATCGCCATGAACATGCTCGTCTGGGCAGTGGCTTCGGTCGTTGCCAGCAGTATCCTGGGCTTATCCAAATATCATTTTGACTTTCAAAGCACGCAGCTGATGAAGCATTTCACCACGGTCACCGCGACCCTGGGCGTGGGCATGCTCATCGGCGCAGGCTTTATCGCATGGGTTCGTACCCGACGTGAAGCGGGGTTGATCCTTTTCACCGCGTTTATTTTCGTCGGCTTTTTCATGCTGACTTTCGCGCTCGTACCTGTGGTCTGGGTCATGTATGTCTCGGCATTTTGCATCGGCCTGTTTGGGAACATGATCATCATCAGTGTGATGACCCTGCTGCAAACCAGTACTGCCAACTTCATTCGCGGGCGCGTCATGGGGCTTAACTCCATGGCCAATACCTCCTGCAGCGTGGCAACGTACTTTGCGATCTGGCGATTGCCCAATGCTGATGACAACATCCGCTATGTCGTTCTTCTGCTTGGACCGGTGTTGCTGATTCTGGGGATCACCTGTCTGATTCGATATGCAACCCATGGGCCGGCGGAACATGGGATTGCCAACGCGGGTTGGCGGATCGCGCGACTGTTTTGTTTTGTCTGGCATCGACTGGAAGTGTTTGGCCAGCACAACGTGCCACACACCGGCGCGGTGATCCTTGCAGCCAATCACACCACGGGCCTTGACCCCTTTGTCATGCAATCCCGTGTCACGCGGATGGTGCGTTGGTTGATGATGAAAAACTACCAATACAAAGCACTCAACCCGTTATGGAAAGCCATCAATCCCATTGCCATCGGCGAGGATGAATCACGGCTGACGCAGGTTCGGACACTGGTGAAAATTCTCAAACATGGCGACATCGTCGGCTTGTTCCCCGAAGGTGCCCTGCAACGTGAAGTCCGCGAACTTCAGCCGTTTGAGTCGGGCATTACATGGATCGCCAAGAAGTCCGGCGCGGTGATTGTGCCTGTCTGGATTGAGGGCACGCCCCTTAAACACAAAATGATCTGGCATTTTCTCTGCCCCAGTCACACCACTGTCACCTTCGGCAAGCCCATGTCCATCGGCAAGGATGACGACGAAAAACAAGCCTTGAAAGAACTCCGGCAACGCATGCTGGCGTTAAGGTCTGACTCGGATCAAAACAGTGCAGAATAACCACGCAATATGATCACACATATGCGAAATGCGATTCAGGTGAGTATCATGCTTCACCATGCAAGCAGCCATACTTTCTATCGGTGATGAACTGGTACTCGGCCAAACCGTCGACACCAACTCTGCGTATCTCTCTGCCCAACTCGCGTCGCGCGGGATCATGACTCTTCTGCATCAAACCGTTGCAGACGACATGCAGGCCATGGTGGACATGATCCAATATGCATCGGAGCGTGTGGAGCTAATCATCATCTCCGGCGGATTGGGGCCAACTGATGATGACCTCACCCGTCAAGCATTGGCTGGGGCGATGGGCGTCGAACTGGTGATGGACAACGAACAGTTGCCACTGATCGAAGCGATTTTCACACGCCGTGGCAAACCCATGCCCGACCGCAACAAGATTCAAGCGTACCATCCAGTGGGCACCACGATGATCACTAACACCTGTGGCACGGCCCCCGGCATTATCGCCAAGCTCAACAAGGCGACGATCTACGTGACGCCGGGCGTCCCCAGTGAAATGAAGACCATGTGGGATTTGAGTATCCTCCCGCAAATCATCAAACTCGCCCCGTCCAAACGCTTCATCCATACCCTCAAAGTCAACACCTTCGGCAGAGGTGAAAGCACCATCGCTGAAGAACTCGGTGAACTCTTTGACCGTACCCGCAACCCCAAAGTCGGCACCACTGTCTCCAAAGGCATCGTCTCCGTGCGCATCCGAAGTGAATTTGAAACCGATGCAAAAGCAAAGACCCAGTTAAACCAAACCGTCGATGCCGTCAAAGCCAAACTCGGGGCCATTGCATACAGCACCGAAGACATCACCATCCAAGAGGTATTGGTGCAAATGCTCATCGACCGCAAGCTGACGGTGGCAACCGCTGAAAGCTGCACCGGCGGACTCATCGCCAAATTCCTCACCGACATCCCCGGAAGCAGCAGCGTCGTCAAAGGTGGCTGGGTGACCTATGCCAACGAAATGAAAGTGCGTGAATTAGGTGTCCCCCAGCAAATGCTCATGGATCACGGTGCAGTCAGCCAGCCGGTCGCGTTACACATGGCCAAGTCCGCACAAGAGCAGGCTAACAGCGATCTGGCAGTAAGCGTCACCGGCATAGCAGGCCCCGGTGGTGGTAGTGACGAAAAACCTGTGGGGACCGTGTGGATGGGGATCGCTGATCGCAAAGGTGCGACCTGTCGTAAGTTTGTCTTCAACGGCACACGTGAGACTATCCGTGACCGCACAGCAAAGATGGCCTGCCAAATGCTCCGCATGCGACTGCTCGGCGAAGACGATGCAGCGATGACGATTGGGTGAATATATATTTCAAACCGCAGGCGGTTTAGCGCTCTATGAATCGATTGGACACCGGCGGTAATCGAGTCTCGCAGGCACTGCTAAACCGCAGGCGGTTTTACGATTCTCGAAAACGTCACTTCATCTGCTTAAGCAGTGAGGGCATATCAATTACGGCGATGCCACTCACCGAGTCGGCCATCGCGTAAGGCAAGACCAGCATATCCTTGTGAAGCATCGCGCCACAACTGTAAAGCACATTGGGGACATAGCCTTCACGTTCGGTTTCATCTGGCGCCATCAACGGCTCGTCAAGGTGTCCAATGACCTTCGTCGGATCTTCCAGATCAAGGAGGATCGCGCCCAGCACATACCGACGCATCGGGCCAACACCATGAGTCAGCAGCAACCAGCCTTCAGGGGTTTCAATGGGTGAACCGCAGTTACCCAGCTGAACCAAATCCCAAGGCAGGGACGGTTTTTGGAGCAATTGGGATTCACCCCAAAAGTGCATGTGATCCGAACGCGAGATGGTGATGTCCTGCCCGTTCTGTCGGCCAACCATGTAGTAGTCACCGTTAATCCGTCGAGGAAACAGGGCAAACCCTTTGCCATGGGCACCCGTACCGTTGAGGGATCGAATGTGATAGGTCAGAAAATCGCCTGTCTCAATGATCTGAGGCATGATGCGCGAACCATCGTAGGCGGTATAGGTCGCGTAGTACCATGCGTTACCA
>MDTG01356185.1_pt1 | contig 10539 bp, 8 predicted proteins | sample 811421 | NCBI WGS metagenome assembly MDTG01 (sample SAMN05326645, study PRJNA326480) | marine metagenome | isolation source: seawater | place: Pacific Ocean: South East | collected 2011
ATAACTTTATCCCTGCTGTCTATCAAGGTTGGTGGTTAACTGAACTATAATGGCATTCTATAACAGACTAAAAACTATGAAGTCCGCTCCAGTAGGCACTATCATGCCTTGGGGTGGACAGTCTAGTCTCGGTAATAATCCTCAAAATATACCTACGGGATGGATTGTTTGCGATGGTAGGACTTTTGAAGCTAATGATTACCCATTGTTAGCATCTATTATTGGAAATACATACGGTCCTACTGACTCATCTATTGTTGGTAATTTTCCTGATTTTGATGAGGGAGATGTTTTTAGAGTTCCTAATCTAAATGGTAGGTCAATGCTTGACCTTGAAAAATCTTATTTACAAGACAGTAAATATCAATTTGGACAACCAGATGCTGAGAGTGTCATTGGAGATTTAATTTCTGAAGATGGTACTGGTGTTACTCCGCCAACCATTTACAGTGCTGATACAGATCTTAAGTTTCAATTAGATCCTGTTGATACTATGGCAGGAAAAATTCAAAACATTAACTTAAATGATCCTACATGGTCTAAAACATACTATACTCTTGGAAGAAAATTAGGTATTGACCATACGCCAGGTCATAAACATGGTGGACAATATACGACAGCATTTCCTAGTGGTAAGTATGTCCAAGTATTTGAGGCACCAAATGTAGAACTTTCTGGTAGTCCAAACTATGAGTCTGCAAACCTAACTGGTATTCAGAACACTGATACTGCAGACACTTGGCCAAATGGATATGGTTCTATGACATATTATGATGAAAATACTCTGGTTTTAACAAACGAATCAAAAACATTTACACAGGATCAGGTTCCAAAACCTGCACTAGCGAGAACAATTCCTAGTCATGGTGCATCCACTGATGCGTTTTCTGACACATATAATTACAATCACCATATAAAGCAACACACTGGTGTATTTCCACCACCCGTTACTATTTTTGGTAGACCAAACTATTACAATGGTGATGTTGGTACAACATATCCCACAAACCTCAGTCACATTGGACAAGACTTTACAGACCAAACATTAGCATCACATAACCACTTCAGCTTTGATGTTTCTATGAATATTGGTGGTCTCAGAATTCCTCCAAATATTGCTGTAAATAACGTACAATCTTATACTGTCAACGTTTCTGACATCCCTGATGCGTTAAATATTCTTATGGACAATCAAACACCGTCACAAACGGTGATAATGATCATCAGAGCTTACTAAAATGCCAGTCTTTTTAAACCAAGAAAGAACCAAGATCGGAACAACAACAGGAACGCTAATTGCTTTTCCTCAAGAGTTGGAAGTAAATGATCCAAATGTAGGAAATAGTGCAGAACTTCTCCCTGCTGGTTATTTGAGATGTGATGGTGGAATTTATAGTGAGTCGGTATATCCAGCGTTGGCACAAATTTTGGGAACAGGTGAAGGATGTTCATTTAAACAAGAGGGTGTGACTCTGACGGATACTCAGTTTCAAGTACCAGATTTAAGATCTAAATTTATTAAATCTAGCTCTGCATCTGATCAAGGTGTCATCAATGATAACACGGTAATCAATGCTAGTGGACAGACTGTTGAACGATCTGGTGTTGGTGTTAATGTATCATCTAATGTAGGAAGTGTTGCAACTGTTGACATGGTGGGACAGTTTAGAGTTCCTGCTAGAACTGTTAACCTCACAGGTAATGTTGGTTTTACTAGACCTAGAAGTCCAGATGAAGAGGTTGTAGCTGCAAATGCATTCCTACCACATATGCACTACACCACAACGTTTAGATGTAGAACTATCAGGCGTGGTGGTAGTGATGTATTTGAATTAAATTATTATACAAATGCATCTACTATTGGTGTTCAAAACTGGTATGATGCCACAGATGACGGTCAAACAGGAAGACAAGCTGCATGTAGACACTATGCACAGTCTGAGGTTTGGAATACTGGTAGTTACATCCCGTCTGGAACATTCTTGGGATTTGGTGCAACTTTTGAATACTATGGTATTTGTAAAGGAACTTGTGGTGGATTTATTACCAGTTGTTTAATTCCTACGGGTAGGACTTTAAACGTTGATACCACTCCAGAAGGTCCTTGCTTCCAGACTTATCAAGCACTTTTTGTTAGTATAGGACCTGTGCAGATGACGTGTGCAGGTTCTAGTAAGAATCTTGGTGCAAACTATGTTGAGGGTGGTGATGGAGTTGGTAATGATAATATTCCAACATCAGCAGCTACTCCTGGCGGTGTTGTACAATCATTCTCCTTATGGGAGGTTGATGAGAGTGGTTCGGGATCATATGTAAATAAAGGTCTTGGGCAATGGGCATATACACAATTTGGATCTGGAATATGGAATAATTTAGATGATTTTGCACAAGGTGATGTTGATATGGTTGGTGGATTTGGTAATAACGACTTACGAGTGACTTGTAGATTTGAGGCGTGGCCAGGTCCTAGTGGTCAACCAGTCTATACAAGATATAAAATTGTTGCTTTTACTGATGCTGGAACTGGTTATAGTGCTGGAGATGTTGTGACATTTCCTGATGTTGGAGGAACAAATATTAGTAGTGCACCTATTAATGGTAGCACAGGAATTAGTATGACTATCAACACAACATCTTTTGGTGCTAACGCAGAGGACGCTGCAGCATATCCTCATAATACATCTTTACATGATGTTCTACCAGTAGATACTTCGGTTGATAGTGCTATCAATGCTGCTTATCCTCAAATTTCTAACATTATTGAAACCACGTTACCATTTGATTATGAGGAAGATCCTACAGAGCACACACATACTATCAATTATACAACAGGATTAACCAATTATCAGTTAAATATACCAGAGCTGTTTATTTCTACTGATGGGATGAATGCTTCTATCAACATTCAACCAGAATCTGATACTAAAATTGATAGTTTGATTGCTCCTTTTATTATGGTAGATTACTTAATCAAGACCTAAAATGTCAAGAAACATACGTTCTAATTTTCTTACGGATAAATCAACGTTTGGCAACTCCACAATGCCAATTGGTGCTGTTGTACCTATTTTTAAGGCAACTGATGATAAAGTCACAGATAATGGTGTCGTACAAAACTTAGGATCAGTTGTTTCTGGTGCTGGTGGTGGTAGTGGATATACTTCAACACCTTCAATCGTTCAAATTCCTACAACGCCAATAGAAGTAGATATTCCAGCAACAGCATTTGAAGAAGGAACTGATAATATTAATATCACTAATCATCCTTTTGTTGAGGGTGATAAACTTACTGTGATTGAGAATACTCAATCTGCAAACAAACTTACGTTAGGAGCATCTATTCAATCCTTTACCGTAACAAATGGAGGTAGTAATTATACAGCAGCACCTCTTGTAACAGTGACTGACAATGGTAGTGGTCCTGTTAAACCTGGTACATTCAACGCTGAGATTGATACTACTACAGGACAGGTAACTGCGATCAATGTTGTTGATGGTGGTGTTGGATATCAATTTCCCTCAGTCACATTAATTGGTGGGGGTGGTAGCGGTGCTGCAGCAACTTTATCATTAGCAGCTGGTGGTGTTGGTGGTGTCACAGCTGATAAGGGATTTTCATTCTTAGTTGACGTTGTTAATTCAAACACCATTAAATTTTCCAAAAGTAATGGAGATATCGCTGTAGGGAAATATTATAATATCACCTCAGTTGGTGATAACGGAACTCTTAGTGTTGCATCAAGCACAGGATTTGGATTAACTGTTGGTGTTGTTGCAAATTTAGATGGTAGTGTAAATTTTGCCACTATCAAGAATCCTGGTTATGGATATGCTGATGGTGATGTGGTTTATATTTCACAATCAGGCAGTAGTGGAACAGCAAGAGTAGAAATAGTTAATACATCTTCCGAAACTGCCATTGATCCAGCAATGCAATATGAGGGTTGGTTATACTGTGATGGATCTGAATATGATGCGGATGAATATCCATTGTTATATCAAGTTATTGAGGATAAGTATGGCGGAACAACTGGAGCTTATGATCCTGAGGATTTTGGATCGGACTCTGGTGGTATAAAATTCAATGTGCCTGATTATAAAGCTAGAAAATTAGTTGGTGTTGGTGGCGGTGTCAGTGGTGGTGGATCTCCTGTCTCAGGTAACGTTATATCTACTGTTGGTAATACAGGTGGTAGATGGTTCTTTTCAAAAACACAACAGGAAGCATTATTTGATATTGGAAACATTGTAATTAGTGGATATCAAAATGTCACAGAATTTATTGGTGGTAGTTTAACTGGTGAGGTAACATTACAGATAGGTCCTCTACAAGAAAAACTAATATCCTCAGTCCCTGAGCATGATCATGCTATCATGACATCAACAGCACCACAGGCAGGAACATTTGAGGGTTCTGGATTTGCTGTTGATACTTGTCTTGCTGGTTATAAGGATAGTTCTGGACAGGTTGACTTCTTTCTACCAACTGATGGAACTCCACTATTTCACAGTCATGGTCTTGTAGATTATGTTATTACGGATCCATCATTAGCTACGTTTGGTAATGTAGGTGGTATTGGTGATATTGTAACTAAAACAATTACTACAACATCTATTGTTGGTGAGCAAGCAGGAACTAGATTTAATGTTCCTAGTCATGATTTGTTTACTGGATATAAAATTAGAGTTAAATCAAATGAACAGAGCACACAATTAGTATTTGATGTAGATGGTCAATTTGTGACATTTTCTGCTAATTCAGAATGGTATATAATTAAAATTGATGATGATAATTTTTATCTTGCAACATCAAAATACAATGCAAAGAAACAAATAGCATTGTCAGCAACAACAAATGGCAGTGGTGGTCAGAGCATTGTATTGGAGTTAGGATATTCTATTGCGGGAGATTTGCCAGCAGATCAGGTGACAGTTATTCAGCAACCACCTGACACTGTATATGATATTGATAACACATATACAATTGGTGGTAAGACAATACCATTACCTGGTGGATCTACAACCACAACTACAACAGTAGCAGAGTCTAATTCAGCTGGATCTTTCTCAGTTCCTGCTCCTACTGCATCACAACTTCCAATCGCAGGTGTCTCTGGATTTGTTGGAGGTGGTGGAGGTGGTGGTGCAACCAGTGATGTAAATGGTAATGATGGTGGTAATAGTTACTATCAGTTTAATTTTGGTGGAAACACATATCAAATTCTCTCAGGTGGTGGTACTGGTGGTCAAAATGGTAATGGTAGTAAGGCAGGTGGTCAAGGTGGTAATGCAAGAATTAATGTTGGTAACTCAACTACAAATATCACTGGTATAGGGACATATAACGTAAGTGGATTAGCTATTGAGGTCACACAATATTTTGGTGGTCTTAATGGTCAGAGTGGAGGTCCTAATGCAGGTGGATCAGGAGCAACTACATCCTATGTCTTAGGTGCTGGTGGTGATGGTGCTCAAACTCTCTACGAGGGAACCAATACAGTATCACAGACTTATAGCTCTCCATCAAATGGTTTTTACACTTACAGTATTCCATCAACATGGCCACTTGATAATTTAATCGCAACCATCAGAGGTGGTGGCGGTGGATCAGGCGGTACTGGTGACGGTGGCGGTGGCTGGTGGGCAGGTAACGGTGGTTCTGGTAAAGAAATATCAGTTAACGTTAATCCTGGCACATCTGGAGCGTTGAGAGTATATGTTGGTGGTGGTGGATCCTCAGGTAGTGGTAGAAATGGTGGTGGTGGATCAAACACTGGTTTCGCACCTGGCGGTAACGGAGGTAACGGTACTGGCGGTGGCGGAGGTGGAGGCGGTGGTGCTGCATCTGCAATCGGTACGTCAACTGCAATGGTCGCAGGATCTGGCGGTGGTGGCGGAGGTGGTGCTGCTGGTGATCCCACTCAAGGTGCCGACCAAAACGGAGGTCCTTCTGGTAATGATGGTGCACAAAACTTAAGTTCAGTCTTCTCTGGTGGTGGTTCAAATGGTGGTAACTCAGTCTGCTCTGGCGGTGGCGGAGGAGGAGGTGGCGGTGGCGTCGGCTTCGGATCTGGCATCGGTGGTGGTGGCGGTGGAGGAAATGGTTCCAACGCAAGAAGAGATGGATATGGTGCTACTAGAGGTCAGTCATCATTTAAGGGATCTGGTTCGGGTGCTACAGCATCTTTAATTTCATCAGGTGACGCTGGTAATGGTGCTAACGTAGGTGTAGGACAACAAACTAGTGGTGGTAATGGATCTGTTTCATTCCAAGCGATAGAAAACCAAACATTCTACGGTCCTGGCGGTGGTGGCGGTGGATCAGGTTCATATTTCAGCTTCTCATTTGAAGCAACTGATATCAACGCTGGAACATTAGTTGTTGGAGGTGGTGGTAATAATGGAGGAGAGAGTGGATCAGGTAGTGTTGGTTACCAAGTAACAGAAACTATTCCTGGCGGTACAGGAACCTCTGTCACATCTGGATTATTTGATAGTTCAAGTCCTACTGTTGATTACGTACAGTCTGGAACTGGATCTGGTGTAAATGGTGGATTCCAATCTGTTGATACAGAAAAGTATCTTAGATTCTTTGGAACTGAAGCTACTAGATTTGCAAGAACAATCACCGTTAACGCTTCAGCAACCAATTCAAAGGGATCAGAAATTATTAAATGTAGATTTAGAGTTATTCGTGGTAATGGTAGTAATGGTGGAGAAGCACCAAATGAACCATTAGAATTATTTGGTAGTAATGATAATGCTACTAGTTTCACTAAGATTGGTACAATTTCTTCTGCTTCTGGTCCTACAGATTGGACATTTGTTGAAATTCCTCTACCAACAGCATTTAGAGTATCTAATTTAATCTTAGAAGTAAGACAAACAAGAACCTCTGGTGGAAGTGCTGCTAATGATAACTTTGGTATTGATTATGTCTCATTTGAACATGAGGAGACAGAACAAACTATTACAACATACCCATCTGGTAAGACTGATTTAGGAATTGAGTTTGTTACAGAACGCATTGAACCACAGGGAGATCCAATTAACTCTGCTGGACTTGATGTTAACGAGGGTACATTTACATTGTCATCTGCTGTTAAATTAAATGTTGATTCTGCATTGCAACCAGATATTGACATTCCACTGCTAACAAGGTATCATTTAGTTAAGTACATGATCAGAGCTTATTGATGTTAGAAGCGAAGGATAGTGGATTGATTATTGATCCTGATAGAGTAAATGGAAAGTTTGAGGATTTTATTGGTATATACAGGAGATTCGTACATCATGAAATATGCAATACTATCATATCTAATTTTGAACAACATTTAAAGATTAACCCACAATATGGTCAATATGGTGGTCATCAGATGCCAGAGAAGAAATTGGCACGAAATGATGTCAGTATGATGTATGATGATGTTGATATGGGAGTATCTGCACATTTCTATAAATATCTAAATTCTGCATTTGAGAACTATAAACAAGAGTTTGACCATATTAGTAGAGTTAAACTGTCATCAGTTGGTCTAAAAGTACAGAAGACTCCAGTTGGAGGTGGTTATCACACATGGCATTATGAAAATTCTAGTTTTAGAGCAGCAAACAGAGAGTTAGCATGGATGGTGTATCTAAATGATATGCCAGATGGTGAAGCAGAGACAGAATTCTTATATCAAAGGAAAAGATATAAACCACAGACAGGCACATTGTTAATCTGGCCAGCTGGTATGACACATGTTCATCGTGGGAACACTGTCTTTACCCATGATAAATATATTGCGACAGGCTGGTTCATTAAAATCCCTTAATAAAATGGCAGACATCCGAATAGTGGTGCAGGTAAACGCACTAGAAAGAATGATTATCGTTGATGGAAAGACACAATTCATTGGCGAAGATTATTGGAATGCTAATATTCAGAACATCCTATATCCATTCTGGACGTCTGACAAAGATCGTCTAATTCATCTAAATTATTTTAGTGATGGGTCATATGGCATTGAAAAGAAAAAATATGTATATGATCGTGCTACCAAAGAAAGAAAATGGAAGACATATCAGTGGAGAGAACCAACTGAGACAGAGGTAGGACAGATTGCTGAGACAATCAAAGAGAAATACTTTGAGTATCAGGACACAGAACAGGAAACTATTCAAGAAAAACTATACAATGAGTATGGTAGATGGAATAAGATTTCTTGGGAAGGTGTTAGAATGATTAGAAACTTTCTTCTTGGAGACTGTGACTGGACACAAATGCCTGATGCTGATCTTAGCACTGAGTTAAAAGACCAGTGGACTGCATATAGAGCTAAGTTAAGATTAATTCCACAGGACTATGACGGTCAAGATGCTGATGATGTTAAATTTCCTATCAATCCAGTCATGTATGAAAAGTTTATATCCCTTAAAGATGTAAATGGTGATAGTCTAAATGCAGGTAAGGCATATCTAGATACTATTGATCAGTTTGGATCATTTACTGCAAGCACATATGGTGAGTATGCTAAGAGAATTGTAATGACCATTGCATCTAACTACAAGATCAAGAACCCTGATATTATCTTTGCACCTGCAAATGTCAGTGATCAGTATGTAGAGACACAAGACGAACTAGACGCATTACTAGCTAAAATTCAAGAAAACAATGTTTAATTAAATTATGAATGACCAATTAAATATTCTCATTCTCACGTTAGTATCGGGAGAAGAGGTGATTACTAACCTAAAAGATCATTTTGAAGAGGTAAACGGTGTAAAACAAAAGGTGTGCTATAATATGGTATATCCTTTTACAGTAGAAGAAATAGGATCCGAATTAAACAATGAAGTTGGTGTAGCATTTAAACCATGGAAGAAATTTTCATGTGATACATCATTTTTAATTGGTTACGATAAAATTATCAACATGTGTGCTCCTCTAGGTAGTCTTACTGATGAGTATAAGAAAGCTGTGGATGGACTTCTTAAAACTCTAGCGGAGGAACAACAATGATATATGAGTATGATTTCTTTGACCATAATCAATTAAGACAGATACTTAGTCTGTTTGATGCTGGTAAGTTTGTTGATGGTGCTAAGACAGGTCCTAAAGAAAAAGAATATAAGGATAATACACAGCAGGATGATATTGAGTTGAACAAGATGGCGAACACTGCTATCGCTAAAATCATGAGAGAGTCACCAATATCTGATCTACATCCATTTAATAAACTTAGTCCATGCTACATGTTAAAGTATGAGGTAGGACAGCATTATGCTGATCATGTGGACTTTTGGAACATGTGGGGTAACCGAACAGATTACACTGCCGTTATCACATTAAATGATGATTATGAGGGTGGTGAACATTTTATGCAAATAGGAACAGAGGTTATTGAAAGAAGACTAGAACCAGGTAGAATTTTAATTTATCAATCTGATTTTATTCATGGTGTTAGACCAGTAACCTCTGGTGTTAGAAAATGTGTTACATTCTGGTTGGAAAGTTCAGTTCCTGATCCTACCATGAGATATTATATCACTGAATTAAATAAGTTATATTTTAAAATTCATGAAGCTAGGTCAGATATTAAAGATAATGAATTTAAAGGATCTGACTTGACTGCTACATTGGATAGAGAAACTTTATTGTTACTTGACCACGTACGTTGTGGAATCATTAAAAGACAAATACAAATGAGAAATTAACATGGCTTCGTTAACTGATATTATGGCGTGGGATACTATTCTCACTAGAGATGAAATGGCAGAAATTGAAAAGATCTGCAGTCGTCCACGATGGCAGTGGGGTGCTACTAGTGATCCTACAGCACCACATAAAAAGTTCTGGAAGATGGATGTAAAGGGACATGCTATCTTTGATACTATTATTCCTGAGAAGATTAAGATCCTCTTACCATTTGAACATGAGGTTCTTGATTATTATGTCAATGGACATACAAGAGGACTAGATGGTTTCATGCACAAGGATGATGCAGACTATACATTCTTAGTATTCTGCAATCCTGTATGGGATATCATGTGGGGTGGTAAGACTATGTTTGTACAAGATGATGGTAGATTTGATTGTATATTCCCCAAGCCAGGATCAGGATTATGTTTCCCGTCAGATATTTTACATTGTGCAGAGGACGTGAGCAGAGAATTCTATGGTATTAGAGTTAGTGCTGCTTATAAATTAAAGAAAGTAGAGAGTACAAATGAAGAACCTACAAACATTTGATAGTGCTAGAAACTGGGATCAGATTGAGGAGTATGCTTCAACTATCTCTGGTGCTCTAGTATATTGGGAGAACCCAAGATTAGAAGTGACATCAGATGATGCAAAGAAAATTGTTGTTGATTACTATAAGATTGATGAGGAAGTGCCAGCGGAACTAGCTCTCACATTAGAGAGCAAATATTATGGTTACATTGAATTCAATAATGCAGATGTTGCATTTGATTTTGTTACCGATTATTTCCCTCGTAAGGATGAAGTGAGTGATGACACATACTGGTATCATTGCTATGTTGTAAGACCAGATG
>MDTG01196817.1_pt1 | contig 10538 bp, 7 predicted proteins | sample 811421 | NCBI WGS metagenome assembly MDTG01 (sample SAMN05326645, study PRJNA326480) | marine metagenome | isolation source: seawater | place: Pacific Ocean: South East | collected 2011
GCTCTGAACGTCAAGAGACTTCCGATCTGCGCGAAATCCTGCGCTGACTAGTTCTTCCCATTCCATGAACCGTTTTCTGCTCGTTGCTACCGTAGTCCTGCTCATGGCAGGCGCCCACGCTGCCGACTCCCCGGCGAAGCCCAACGTCGTCCTGATTTACATTGATGACCTGGGATATGGGGACATCGGGTCGTACGGCTGCAAGGACATTCCCACCCCTCACTTGGACAGGCTGGCAGCCGAAGGGGTGCGCTGCACCGCCTCCTATATTACTAATCCCCCCTGCTGCCCCAGTCGCTGCGCCATGTTGATGGGCCAATACGGCCAGCGCTTCGGGAAATACGGGATGTCGCGGGGCCTGCCCATTCCGGAGGACCGGCCAACCCTCGCGACGTTCCTGACCGAGCGCGGTTACGTGACCGGACAAATCGGAAAGTGGGACATAGGATCGAGAAGGCAGGGACCTCTCGAGTCGGGCTTCTCAAAGGTTGCACGGACCCCGCCGAAGAAAAAGTATACCAAGGACGAACTCGCCGACGCTCGCTTGGACCTCCAGAAGCATCTCCGCAAGAAGGCCGGCCAGTCCAAGTACTTCTGTATCGACGAGGCAGGGAAGACGGTCTGGCTCACCGACTATGACGGCGATCGCATGACCGAGTTCATCAGGCAGCACAAGGCGGGCCCCTTCTTTCTCTACTGGTCCCCCGAGGCCGTTCACTCCTCCAACCTGGAAGCTCCCGACAGCTTGACGGGGCGAACCCGCGCCCGGGGCAGGCGACAGAAACTGGCCGGCGGTATCGTCTCGGTTGATGACCAGGTTGGCAAACTGCTTCGCACTCTGGAGGAAGAGGGACTGCGCGAGAACACGCTCGTGATTTTTTCCAGTGACAACGGAGCGAACGGGGGTGAGGGCGGATCCTCTGCTCCTTACACCGGGGGCAAGGGAGAGGGAACTCAGAAGGAAGGATGGGTGAGGGTCCCTACGATCTTTTCCATGCCGGGCCTGCTCCCGGAGGGCGGGCGATACGACGGCTTGATGGCCAACTTTGATTTCTACGCCACCATCGCCTCGCTGGCTGGCGCGTCCATTCCCCCGCACTGCGATGGAGTCGATCTGGTGCCCTATCTGGCCGGCCGGCGCAAGGGGGATGCCCACGAGTTCCTCTTCTGGCTGAACAATGAGCCCGGCGATGCCGTGCGGAGGCACCTCCTTGCGGTCCGGTGGAAGGACTGGCGACTGTATCGGAAATACGAGAAGGACGCCTGGCAGCTTTTTGACCTGAAGGCGGACCCCAGGGAGACGCGCAATCTTGCAGCGAGGCACCCCGAAGTAGTAAGCCACCTGGCCGGGCAACATGCTGCCTGGGTGAACACCCTTGCACCCCTGCGCGAGGTTCCGGCAAAACGGGAGGGAGGAGCACGGGACCAGCGGGGGCACGGATGGCTGATGGCAGACGAGGGCAAAAACGGGATTTCTCCGTGAAGGCGGTCCGCTGGTCGGTGGCTGGCGCCCTGGCTGCCGGGTGTTTTCAGGCCAGCGCTCATCAGGCGCTCTACCACAACGTCGATCTCGACCTGCGCAACCTTGAGGAGAAACAATCTCTGGAGCTTTCCTTCACCATCCATGCGCCGGAACTTCTCTCTGACTCCTCCGAAGCAACTTCCTCGACGTATGATGAGTCCTGGTTGGAAAACCGCACTGACGCCGAGCTGAATCAACTCGTGACCATGGGCCGGCAGTATCTGGCCAAGCGCTTCGAGCTGCGCCTCGGTCCGGGCCCTCTCCTCTCGCTTACTGAAGAATTATTGTTTGAGGGACCCGAACTGATCCGGACCGGCAGCGAACGCGGTCTTCCCCCGGCCTGCCTCCGGGCAACGATGAGTGTTCCTGCCTGGCCGGGTGCAGAGGAGTTGCAGTTACTGCATTCGGCCCGCTCTCAAAAAAGGCTTCATCTCGTAGTCTACCGTCCGGAATCCTTTCCCGAGGTCATCGAAGTCATGCCGGGAGAGGCAACCGTTGTGCACTTATCGGTTGCACCAAAACCGGGGGAGAACCTTCCAGAGCCAACTCCACTGGTATCGCGCCGCCTTACTAAAATGCTGTTCTGGATCGCAGTTCTCTCTCTCTTCCTGATCTCAGTGAAGCGGTCAGTGTGGCCTTCCATCCGATAGGAGATTGCGGTCGCTGGAAAGGTGGAGACAATGACGCAATGAGACCACCCCTCGTCCTCGCCCTCGGCTTCCTCGCAGCTGGGCCCTGCCCCGGCCGGGCGCAGTTGCCGGAAGGAATCAGCTTCAAGCAGGGTCCGATCAATTCCGTTGTCATCACGCGAGGCGGCCAGCGCATGGTCCTCTACCGCGGTAGTAATTCAGCCCAGGCCGTGCTGCTCACACATGCCCGGCGGGACCTGGTGGAATCCGTGCGCGCAGTCGCTGAAGGAGCGGAACTCGTAGTCGCACCCGAAAAGTCCCGCGAAGCCCTGAACAGGGCTGAGGAGTTCTGGCAGGGATTCTGGGATAAGCGCTTCAATTACTACGGGCAGCAGGTAAACAAGCTCCCCAGACGTAATCTCGAGGTGGACAGGTTTGTGAAGGAGGGCGCAACCATCCGATGGCAGGAGCTCGAGTTCGAGGTCATGGAGACGGGAGGATACACCCGCGACGCGGTCTGCTACCTCTTGGAAACCGGGGGAAAGAGGATTGCCTTCACCGGCGATCTCCTCTGGCAGGGCGGTCGTGTTTTCGACCTCTACAGCTTCCAGGACGCCATTCCAGGGGCCCGGATTGGAGCCTATCACGGCTATGCCGGGAGGCTCGGCCAGTGGGTCGCGAGCCTGGAGAAAATCGCCGCCTGGGAGCCGGACCTGCTGCTCCCGGCCCGTGGCCCGCTCATCGTGGATCCAACTGGAGACATCAACAAGGCGGTTACCCGGGCCCGCGCGGTCTACCGGAACTACCTCTCGACCAATGCCCTGCATTGGTATTTCGGAAAGGACCGCCTGACCACGGCGGGCAGGCGGGTACTGGGAACAGACGCCGAGGTCGAACTGATGCCGTTCGCAGAGCATATCGACCTGCCTTCCTGGTGCAGGCACATGGGAACGACCAAGCTCCTCCTCTCCAGGGACGGCTACGGATTTGTCCTTGATGTGGGAGGAAACGGTCCGCATCGGATGCTCCGCGAGGCGCTCCGGGACGGCCTGCTTAAAAAGATCGAAGGTATCTGGGTCACCCACCTGCACAATGACCACACTCAAAATGTCGGGGCTGCCGCTCGCGAATTCGGCTGCCCGGTCTACGCCGTGCCGGAGGTAGCGGACGGGCTGCGCAACCCGGGGTCGTGGTTCCTTCCGGGCCTCATCCCGGAGCCGGTCGCCGAAGTGGCGATAAAGAACGATGGAGAGACCTGGAGATGGCGGGAGTTCAACCTTACAAGCCACTTCTTTCCCGGTCAGATGTATAACCACGGAGGGCTCCTTGTGGAACGCGACGACCACCAGCCGGTCTTCTTCATCGGGGATTCCTTCTCTCCGTCAGGAATCGACGATTACTGCCTCATGAACCGTAACCTCATGCGCGAGGACACGGGATACTTCTTCTGCCTTCGCAAGGTTAGAGGATTACCACCGGGATCATGGCTGGTGAATCAGCACATTCCCCACCTCTTTCGCTTCAGCGGGGCGGAACTGGATCAGCTTGAGCAACGCTATCGCCAGCGGGCGGCTACCATCGCAGAGCTTACTCCCTGGGACGACTTGAACTACGCTATCGACGAGCAGTGGGCCTGGTTCTATCCCTACGGAAGCGAGGCCCGGCCCGGACAGCAAGTGGACCTTGAGTTGCGCCTGTGGAATCACTCTCGGAAGGAGCGTACTTTTGAAGTCAGGCTGGAGGAAGACTCCACCCTCCAGCCCCTCGGCAAGGCTCCGGTCCTCACCCTTGGCCCACGCACTGGAGGACGCGTCGAGGTATCGTTGCGCGTGTCGAAAGAGGCCGGCCCCGGGGTCCACGTGATAACGGCCGACCTTCGCAGTGAGGAGATCGAACTCGATAGTTGGATCGAGGCTCTCGTAAAAGTTTCCAGGTAGCACCGGAGGATCCAGAAGGGCCGAAACCCCCGCACCCCGGGCGGCTGGTCGCCCCCCGATTCAATTTGACCTCGTTTGGCCGGTTTGTAGACTGTATCTATGGCATCGGCGCCATCTACAAATTCAACCCGTTCCGAGCCGGCTGCTGACCAGCAGTCACTGGGTGATTCGGTTGAGCCTTCTCGCGCCCCCGCCATCAGGAAAGCCTTTTTCATCTATGGCCCGACCGGGCTGTACATGCGTGACGATCGCTGCCAGGCGCCGGTCGAGGGAATGACCGCCCAGCCGAACCGCGCTCCCCTTGATCTGGCCTACATGGCGGCCATGCTCGAGCGCATGGGTGTCCAGTGCAAGGTCACGGACTACGCGGCAGAAGGGCTCGACTGGAAGGCCTTTGAAGCAGACATGGAAGAGTTCCAGCCCGACCTCCTCGTCCTGAGTGTGACCACCCCCACCCTGCTGCGTGATCTCGCTGCCTGCGAGGTCGCCCGTAAGGCCTGTCCCCATGTCGTCACCGTGGCAAAGGGTGCTCATTTCACACCCAAGGATGAGGAAACCATGCTCAGGCATCGCGATCTGGATCTGGCTATCCGGGGGGAGTCGGAACATGCTATCGCGGAAATCGCCAGCCGGCGGGATTATAAGGACATCCTCGGACTCACCTACCGGAAGGATGGCGCCCTTCACCGCAATGCCAAACGTCCCTACATCGAGGTGGACGACCTGGACAGTCTCCCGTTTCCGGCAAGACACCTCATCAACAACGCCCTCTACACCACTCCGGATACCGATGAGCCCATTACCATGATCAACATGGGACGGGGTTGTCCCCACCAGTGTATCTACTGCGCGGTCACGGTAGCATCCGGCTACAAGCTCAAGGTCCGATCTCCCAAGAGCGTAGTGGACGAAATCGAGGAGTGTTCCACGAAACTGGGAATCAAGAACTTTTTCTTCCGCGCGGACACCTTCACGTGGGACGAGAAATGGACTGTTGATGTCTGCAGCGAGATCCTCGAGCGCAAGCTCGACGTGCGCTGGGGATGTAACAGCCGCGTGGATACGATCTCGGCGGAACGGTTAAAATGGATGAAGAAGGCCGGTTGCTGGGTGATCGGTTTCGGACTGGAAAGCGGCAACCAGGAAAACTTGAACCGCATGAAGAAACGCACCACCCTGGAGCAGGCTCGCGAAGCGATCGCGCTCTGCCGAAACCATCGGATCAAGTCCTACGGGCTTTTTCTGATCGGGCTTCCCTGGGAAACCCGGGAAATGGTCGAAGACACGACCCGCTTCATGAAGGAGCTCAATCCGGACTTCGTGGACATGAATATCGCCTATCCTCTTCCGGGAACGGAGTATCACCGGATTGCACTCGAATCCGGACTGTTCTCTGAAAAGGACCTCCAGGAGGGCGATTACTCAAAACCGATCGTCCGCACCGTGGAGCTTTCGACGGAGGACCTGATTCAATACCGCCGGAAGGCGCTCCTGACCTTCTACCTTCGTCCCAGCTACATTCTGCGCACCCTGCTGGGGGTGCGCTCCGTCAAGGTCCTCGGTAACTATATCAAGTCCGGCATACGCCTCCTGAAAGCCCACGCCTTCACGTCATCCAGCACGGCCTGAGAGAAATCCCATGGCGAGCTCACCTTCTTAACCCTTGGAGAGCTCCAGTTCGTAGACCTCAACGAGCTTGTCCGCGCAGACCCTTGTTAGCGAAAAGCCTCCGAGGGTCACATTTCTCGGGGCGTCGCCCCTGGGGGCGATCAAATACTTGATCTTTTCGTCATGAAGTCGGCGCAATATCTCCGGATTGGGAAACTTTCCGAGAAGAAACTCCTTCCGGAAGGAGAGGTAGTGCTCTGGGAAGTGCGTAGTGTATCCGTTGAGAATCGGGGCCCCATGGAAGGTCCCCAGGTACATCCACTCACTGGTACGAAGGTAATCCTCAACGCGGCCTGTCGGGGGAAAGGGCAGACAGGCGATTCCATGGCCCGCCGGGGTATTCTCACGAACGTAATCAACCCATCCCCGATGCTCTTCGATATCGACCACCTGAGCAAAGCGGCTCTGCAGACCGGGATCCGTCGTGGCAGAACCCGCTTCGATCGAGGAAACCATGTTCGGGGGCCGGGCATCGAGAAGAGCCACAAAAGCCAATACGACAACACCCCGTTGCAAGTTTAATTTCAGGGTTGGACCCTTCAACCTGTCACCGCACAAGCGATACACGCCAACCAGTCCGAGGGCGGCGAAAATGACCCCGGCCATCTGAACAAAGAAGGCGAAACGGAGAACGCTCCTGACTCGCTCAATCCCGGGAACAATTTCAGCAAGCGTCCACCAGGGATGCCAGCCAAACACCGACAGGTTGGGCCCGAGGGACAGGAAATAGGCGAGGGCCGCGAGAGTGAACAGGAAGGCAGCCCACCTCCGACTGCCCGCGAGACAAAGGCCATAGACGACGCCGACCAGGGCCAAGAGAAACTTGAGCCAGCCCGTGCTGAGCAGCCTGAGGGACTCAAAGCCGACCCCGATCATCGGTGGCCGGTCCACATTGGTAGGCCTGAGGGGTGTGACCGCAAGCTCTACCGAAGCCTCTTCACGGCGGACCACGAGAGACAGCTCCTGGTTTTCAGACTCACGGACCATGTCAGTAAAATGACGCTCGCTCCTGAGCTTCTTTCCATTCGCCGAGAGGACCCGGTCGCCCACCTGCAGGCCAGCGCGATCGGCCGGCCCCCCTTCCAGAATACTGTCAACAATGAGCTGGGGTTTGCCTGCGACCAGTGGCTCTCCGTAGGTCTGGAGATAGTCCCCCGGCCTGGCGGAGAGATCGGTCACCGTTTTCCGGTCCCAGCCCTGCGCGTGCTTCTCGCTATAATGCCGCACCTGCAGCAAGAAGGGACCGGCTATGATCAGGACGAGGATGACGGAAACCGCCCAGTAGCGTAGCTCCCGGTAGTTGCCGAGATGCCTCCAGAGGGCGGGGGCCGCCAACAGGAGAAGAAGGGCGAAGAAAAGCCCCTGGTGCATACAGGTAATGAAGCTGAGGGCAACGGCCACTCCCAGTTCCACCGCCCGCCACTTGGACGGCTTACGGCACAGTCGCTCAATGGCAGACCAGCTCCAGAGAAACCCCCAGAGCGGAACCAGGTGACTGACACCCAGTTGCCAGTGGGTCATCGGAAGAAGGACCATGGCAGCGCCCACCCAGAGAGCAGGCCACGGCCCCATTCCATACACCCGCGCCAGCCGCTGGGCGAACACCCCGTTCAGGACCAGGGAAAGCCAGACGTAGATGTTGTAGGCGAGGATGCGCGACCCCGTGAGCCAGATCACGGGGGCGACCAGCAAGGTCGTGGGCTGGGGTTCGTTCAGGGCCAGGCCCCCCGGCTCGGGAAAATAAATCGGAGCGTTCCAATAGTCGCCGAGGAGCGGAATAACCTGCTCCGAATTCCACCACATGATCCAGATATTGGACAGGGCCACGGTGGCCACATCTTCTGCTCCAATCGGGATCCTTTCCAAGGGAGCGATCACAACGGGCCACATCAGGACCACGACCAGCACAAGGTAAAGCAGGATCCCACAAAGCGTCCATCGCCGCCTGGAACACTGCGAGCGCAGGGCCTTGAAAGCCCGGGGCAGTGGTTCTCCCCTTCCCTTGTCTGACCTGCTGCCCGAATTCACAGCTCCGACCGTATGAAGCCGGCCCGGCCCGCGCAAGGTTGAACAAGAGTTCGGTTTTCGCCTCTCCCAGCCCTGCTCCAGACCGCTTTACGAGCGGGCCTCAGCGCCCGACTGTCGGCTCTACTGCAGGGTCTTCTCAAGGTCCAGGAAACTCATGTAGAAGGACGTGAAGATGAACTGGATCCCGATCATGACGATAAAAATGGACCCGATCGCGAACTGGGTGAAGGGTATACTCACGTAGGAGAGGTTGTTGGCATGCTTCAACATGACGGCCAGCGTAACAATTCCCCCAATCGACCCGATGGCGATGAGAATTCCTCCGACCAGCAGGCCCCGCTCCAAGGTGAAAAACCTCGTAAAGAAGGCACTCATGCGGTCTTCCCTGATGAGTCCACGGGCGCTGTTGTAGGTCACGCAGTGGATCCCAAAGAGGATGACCTGGATTCCGATGAACAACATGGCGCTGGCGAAGGCGGAGGTCGAAATCCCGGGCGGCTGACCGAAAACCCGGAATCCATCGACCTGCAGCAGCACGGACAGAAGCAGGGCCGAAACGGAAAGAAGCAGCCCGGGATAGACAAAGAGATACTTCGGGCAGAGAGCCAGCATGACTCGAAGATGCCTCCACCCGTCCCGGATAGGGTGCAGGTGCGGAATGCGGCCGTCCGGGTTTGGGAAGAGATCGATGGGGACCTCCCTGATGACCAGCTTCTCCTCGGTCGCCTTGATGAGCATCTCCGAGGCCAGCTCCATCCCGTTGCACCGCAGGTTCAGGCCCCGGATGGAGTCGCGCCTGAAAGCCCGCAGGCCGCAATTGATATCGGAGACCTTCGACTTGAAGAAAAGGCGCATCACGAGGGTAAGGACCGGTGTCCCGACCAGCCGGTTCATGACCGGCATGGCCTTGCGGTGAATCCTGCCACCATAGCGGTTACCCATCACCAGGTCGGCTCCATCACCTTCCCGGAGTTCGCGCATGAGATTGCCGATCTCCCCGAAGTCATAGGTGTCGTCGGCATCTCCCATGATCACCACCTCTCCACGGGCTTGTTCAATTCCGGTCCGGATCGCGCTCCCATAGCCCTTCACCCCGGCATGGACAATACGTGCCCCGGCGGCCTTCGAAATCTCGATGGAACGGTCCGTGGAGCCGTTGTCGACCACGACCACTTCCCCCGTCAGGTCACCCTCCTCGAGAGCCCGCAGGGCCTTCTCGATACAGGTCCCCACCGTGCCTTCTTCATTCAGGCAGGGAATGATTACGCTGAGTTCCATGACGATTCTGGACGTCAGCCTCCAGGTGAGGGGTTGGAGCGGGCGGACTTCAAAAAATCTACAAGGGTGTCGGCAACAACCTGGTGCCCGTCTGGCGACCAGTGGGTATCATCTGGATAATAGAGCATCCGCCCGGTCTTCGCCACCTCCTTGAGCGACGGAGTCAGGTCTACAACCTCGATATCCGGGGAGTGCTTCTGGATCGAACTCAGGAGGATTCCAGGCAGGCCGTTGACCTCCCAGGTCCTGACGAGGGACTCTTCCTCAAAACGGCAGAGATCCCCATAAACCCTGAATTTCGAGGGGGCGAAGGCCACCACGAGCTGGATGCCATTTTCCCTGCACAGGGAGCCCGCAATGGCCAAGGCCTCAAGAGCTACCTTCAGCCCCTTGACCTGCTTCGTCATCCTCGGCTCGAAAGGCCCCCCCGCATATCCGAACCACATCTTCTCCTCGCCATTTTCAGTCGGCAGGTAGCCCAGCCGGTCCCGGCCATCCGGGGGAACCTCTGTTTCGAGACACTTCGAAAGCCACGAAAATGTATTACCGACAAAGGTGCGCCGAGTCCACGAGGAGTGCCTCTGCCGGATCTCCGGCCAGTTCTCGATGAAACTCGTGTAGCGCCAGGTGTCCTCGAGGTCGTTGGCCTCAAAAAAGACCCACACGCAGGCCCGCGGCTTCAAAGGCACTCCAAATCTGTCGAGGACGTGCAGTTCCTGTTGGGGCCCATAGTGACTCTGACCGAGATTGACCACGGTTGCTCCCATCCTTTCCGCCATCTTGGTGGTAAACAGATCCCCGGCCAGAACCCCGCCGGCCTCCACAAAGGAGTCTCCAATCACGACGCAGTCAGCCTTCTGGTGGTCCTCCTCGTTGCGAAACCCATTGCGGTCATATTTCAGTTCGTAATCAATCTTGGTCGCCGCCGGGGTGTTGTAATACAAATTCAGATCTCCCCCGGTCATCTTTCCACGCTCCTGATAGTGAGGGCGACGGATGTGGATGAGCTCATCATCCAGAACATTTCGGGTATCCTCCCAGGGAGGCACCCGCAGCCCAAGCAGGCGACGGAAGTCCAGCCCGCTGAAGGCCACTACGAGTTCAATCAAACCAACGGCAAATACGATGGCCCCGTTGGCAGCAATGAATCGCACCGTCTTCTGCCGCCAGCTCCGGGAGGAGAACACCAGATACGGCGCCCAGCAGGCGAGGTAGGCGATCCCCGAGGCTAAAATGAGATGCATTGGCGGAAATTCTCCCGGGTGTAGCACATCCTCAGCCCTGGCTTTTGAAACCCACCATTGGACCACCACCCCAATCCAGCACAGGCCAACGACTACTGCCACCAAGCGCGGTAACGACCTGGCCCAGTCAGCACCGGCAGGGTCCTGCTCCGACTGTGGGGACAGCCCTGGTTCTGTTTCGCTGGTGGATGCCATGGGGGTGACAGGGCGAGATCGAGGCGAGACTGAAAAC
>MDTG01256009.1_pt1 | contig 10538 bp, 12 predicted proteins | sample 811421 | NCBI WGS metagenome assembly MDTG01 (sample SAMN05326645, study PRJNA326480) | marine metagenome | isolation source: seawater | place: Pacific Ocean: South East | collected 2011
GGGCTGTACTTGTGATAGAATTATAAATGGAATCTGTTTCTTTAATTTTTTATTGATTTCTAGAATTTCTCTTTTTATTTTACTTTTATTTGAAATATTTTTATTATTAGTTTCCACATCTTTTGAGTAGAAAATAAGATGACATTTATTTAATTCATCCAAATCTTGACTAAATAGTATATTTCTCGAGTTGTATACTTTCTTTAATCCCGGCTCAAAAATATTAATTTCTTTTTTCTTTATTTCTTCAACTAATTTCTTATTATTATCTACTGCTACTACTTTAAATCCTTTTAAAGCATAGGCTGCGCTATAACAAATTCCCAAATGAGAGAGTCCAAAAAATCCTATTTTTGTTAACATTTTTTTATGAAGTTATAAATTTCAATACTTTTTTTTAGATCAAGAGGTTTAAATTTATTTTTCAAAAAAATATACATCTCTTTTTTCCAAGTAAAGTCTATCGGTTTAAAATTATAAATTTTCATTAAAGGTTTTCCTGATGGATAAATTCTTTTACCATATGTAAGATTACATTCTCCCCATTTTGGTAAACCGTTTAGACTAATAAATCCTTTGCTCCCAGAAATATAAATCCTGAAAAAGTTTTTCCAAAACAAATAAGAAACTTTGATATTTAATTTAATATTTTTAACATTAGTTAATATATTAAAATAATCAGCAGATTTATTTTCGAAACTCTTTTTTAACGACAATTTCGAGTATTTGGGAATTTTTCCAAATAAATAATTATTTAAATCTAAAAGGTGAGGCATTAAATCATTAATAACGGCATCTCCTTTATTTTTCCATATACTATTTTTAATATCTTTTGCTGTTCCATTTCCGTATGTCATCTCAGCAAAGTAAATTTTTCCAATTTCATTTTTTTTTAATTTAGTTTTTATTAAATTAATACACTTTTCAAATCTATGATTATAAGAAACATAAATTTTATTTTTTAATTTATTTTTGTTTTTAATAAAAAAAATTTTTTCTTTTTCAGAGATAATTAAAGGTTTTTCAATCAAAAACTTAATGTCATAGTTTTTAAAAAAATTTATATATTCAATTCTATGCGAAAAAGGAGTGCAAATAAAAATATGGGAGACATTTTTCAAAAATTTTTCACTTAAGTCTTGTACAGATTTATAGTCGGCTTTTAAATTGAATGGGTCAATTGTTTTGACTTTTATTTTTAATTTATTAAGAACTTTTTTTCTTTTATTGCCTTGAATGCCAAGACCTATAATAAGAGTTGTCTTCATTTTTAAATGGTTTTTTCTTCGATATATTTTATTTTATTCAAAATTTCTCTTATTTTAATAGGTATATTGCCTTCTTTCTCACATGCTATACTTGCTGCTATTGATCCGAGTATAGAAGATATTGCATGATTTTTTGTTGCTACCATCGATAATGTTGAATATGCTATTAATGCATCCCCCGCTCCAACTGGATCAACAAGATTTGAAACAAGTGAATCTATCGAATAAAAAGAATCAACTTTTTTCCAGTCCTTCTTTCTATAAGTTATTGTACCTTTTGATCCTAATTTTAAAATTAAAAGTTTACACTTTGATTTATTAAATAGTTCAGTCGCTAAAGGCCTGATTGAAGTATCTTGATCACCTAAAGAAAATCTTGCTTCTTTTTCATTTGGAGTTATTAAATCAAAATTTTTAAAATCTAATATATTTCCCCATCGACTTGCAACTTGACTGTCTGCAACTTTAAATGTTTTTTTTGGTATTTTTTTTTTGTATGAATTTATAGTTTCTTTGTTGAAAATTCCATGTCTAAAATCACTGAAAATAACTGCATCTGATTTGGTTTTGGAAATTCTATTTTCAATTTCATTGAATATCTCTTTAGATATAGGTGTATTATCTAAAGTATCTAATTTTAAAATTTTTTGATTAGAGGCGACTATAGTATTTTTATTAGTGGTTGGTCTACTCTTATCAATAATTAAATTACAATTTACATTATATTTTTTTAGGTTTTTTTTTTTACAAATTTTGAATAGGCATCTTGACCAACAACTGATGTAAAAGTAACTTTTGAACCAGCAGATGCTAAATGTGCAGCAACAATACTTGCTCCACCAATAAAATTTTCTTTTCCAATATTTAGAACACTTAGGTGCGGGTATTTAACAGGTCCACCTATTGGAATTGTTTTCGTATAACTGTCAACAATAGTATCGCCAACAACATGTACACTTACTTTAGAAATTTTTTTTAAAGTATTACGTAAATCATCAAAGTTAATATTTTCTGAGTCCATTAATGTGATCAGTTTTTCATATGAAATATTAGGTAATTGTTGATCAATAATTTTGCTTGAAGAGTATACTACATCCCCTGGAGTAAAAATTATCTTACCTCCATATGCATTTAAAGTTTGGTACTCTTTGTTAGTTTTTGGGTTTGCTTTTAGATTATTATATTCAAATCCTTTAGCAAAATAATCTGGTTTAATTATTTTAATATTTTTGATTGGATTTTCATTATAATCTATCAACACATAATCAACTATATCTAGAGCAGCGAGATTAAAAGCTCTCAATTTTTCAGGTACATGCGGTCTGTAATTACCTTTATTTATAAATTTGTCTGAAGTTAAACTTACTAACAGTATTTCAGCTTTATTTTTTGCATACATAAAATGTCTAATATGTCCTGGATGAACGACATCAAATACTCCATGGCACATTATTATTTTTTTCTTTCTTGGGAAGTTACCTACAAACTTTTTAAAATTTTTATTTGTTAAAATTTTATGTTTATATTTTACTAAAAAATTTTCCCTATTTTCCATAACTATTTTAGATATTTAAACCAATTCTTTGTAACTCTGTTTATTGAACTTTTATTCCACAGTGGAGCTGTTTTCCAATAATTTATATTTGCAATAAGATCTTTAAATCCTTTCTCAAATGATATAGATGGTTTCCAACCTAATAGTCTTCTTATTTTAGATATATGAGCTTTTGATTTGTAAGGTTCGCCTGGTCTATAGGGTATATTAATAATTTTAGTCGGCATTAGTAAATTTACAATTTTGTTAATAGTAGTTATTTCACCAAAGCCTAAATTAAAAATTTCATTTTTAATTTTAGATTTAGCAGACAAGTAAAATGCATTTGCCACATCCACGACATGGATATAGTCTCTTCCTTGAGTGCCATCACCAACTACCGTCAAAGGTTTTTTTTCAAGTTTTTGCTTCAAAAATACTCCAATTACAGATCCATAGGCCCCTTTTGTCTTAAATCTTGGACCATATGCATTAAAAATTCTTATAGATATATATGGCATTTTATATACTTTTGACCAGTGTTTAACTAGTTCTTCTGATGACCATTTACTAAAAGCATATGGGCTTTGATTATCAATTGGATTCTTCTCAGTAGTAGGATACTTCGCTAGTCCATAACAACTCGATGAAGCAGCATAAACAATTTTTTTGATTTTTTGTTTTTTTAACTTTTCTAATATATTTAAAGTGCCATTAAAGTTGTTAGTTATATATTTAACTGGATCATCTATAGATGGTATTATTGATCCAAGCGCGGCAAGATGAAAAACGTAATCAATTTTATATTTTGATAAATTTATCTTTTTATCTAAAATATTTTTTTTAATAAAAATAATTTTTTTTTTTTCTATTAATTTTTTGATATTAGAAATATTACTATTTGATAAATTATCAATAACAACGACCTTAATTTTTTTTTTAACTAATAGCTCTACTAAATGACTTCCGATAAATCCGGCACCTCCAGTTACAAGAGCGGTATGTTTCATTTAGGATAACCTCAATTTTTTTAAAGTTTTGATATTATAATAAATATCATTTTCTAAACTATCTTGAAATTTTTTAGTTTTTAAGACTGAATATATTTCATGTATTGCATCATCTATTGAGTATTTTAGCTTAAATTGTAATTCTTTTTTTGCTTTATCACTATTTAGATAATATGATCTTTTATCATCTTCACTAGGTGTTTGTACAATCTTGATTTCTTCACGATATTTATTTTTAAATATTTCTTTTATTTTAATTGCAATATTTTCGATAGAAATATTCTCATCGCTAATATTAAAAGTTTTGCCTTGAATTAAATCATTATCAGCATCCAACAAACATTGATAAAAATTACACATATCTTGTATATGAAGATTTGGTCTCATTTGTTTGCCTCCAAAAACTGTAATTTCCTTTTTTTTAGTCGCAAGATGAGTTAATATATTTACAGATAAGTCAAATCTCATCCTTGGTGAATATCCACAAATTGTTGCTGGTCTTACATTGACACAAACAAAATCTTTTGAATTATGCTCAAATAAAATTGGCTCACAAAGTCCTTTAAACTTATTATAAAGGGTCAGTGGAATAAGAGGATGTTCCTCTGTTACATTGGGACTATCTGAATACCCATAAACAGAACTGCTAGATGCATTAATAAATCTTTTTACTCCAATTTTTTTAAAATGTGCAATCAATGGTCTAAATGAATTATAGTTTATTTCCTCGCTTAAGCTTTCATTCAATTCAAACGTATTATCATTAGAAATACATGCTAAATGAATTACCGCATCGATGTTTTGATTAATATTCGAAATCTTTTTTATATCTCTTATATCTCCTTTAATTTTAGTAAGATTTTCATTATCTTTTAGGAAGTCTCCAAACCAGAATGTATCGTAAACAATTACCTTATAATTTTTACTTAGTAATTTTTCTGTGAGAAGTGTGCCTACATATCCCGCTCCACCAGTTATCAAAATAGTTTTCATATTTATTTGTAGTTTATATATTCTTAGATAAAGGATACAAATATTTTTAAATATTTTTTAAGAAAATTTTTACTTTAAATACTAATTTCATTTTTATTATTTTTAGCTAGATATTAATGTATTTTGCTCGTTTTTTAAGATTATATTTATAGCTTGAATAGTTGATGTGCAAACATAATCCGGTTTTTTATTAATTTTTTCTTTGTATTTTCTATCAATTAGAATTGACTTACAATTTAAATTATGAGCTAAATCTATATCTCTCCATCTATCTCCTACAACAAAACTTTGATTTAATTTAATTTTTTTGTTTTTTAAAACTTTTTTTATTAATCCAGTATTGGGTTTTTTATATTTAGATTTATCACTTATATCATGACAGCATAAAATCTTGTCAATTTTTAATTTTTTTTTTAATTTATCGTGCATTCTATTAAGTAAATATCTTTTTTTTTTGTTATTAAAATCTGGTTGGTTTGTAACAACATATATTAGATGGGTTTTATTTAGTCTGAAAATTAATTTGTCTAAGTTTTTATAAATCTTAAAATCTTTTAATTTAGTTGGCGCCTTAGGCTTTCCTTTAATTACGAGAGATTTGTTTAAAACACCATCTCTATCAAAAAAGACTGCTTTTGTTTTTGATTTTACCAAAATGTTTCTCGAATTTGTAATTTCGGATGAGACACTATGCAATGCCATATTATAGCTTGAAGAGATTCTGAAAAAGGTGTCAAAAATAAATTATTTGTAACTTTGCAGTGTATATTTAAATCGGAATTCAAACCTGCATAACCATTTTTTTTTCCAGTAAATGATATAATTTTACAATTTTTTTTCTTAGCTAATTTTATTGAGTTAATTAGGCCAATAGATGAATTTCTTTTTAAATCACCTCCACCAACTGACATTACAAGCAACAAATCATTTTTGTTAATTTTAGAAATTTTTAATGATTCTGAGAAGGCATTTTCAAATCCTTTATCATTAGTTGTGGCAGTAAACTCCGAAAAATTATCTATTGGAGAAATTGCATCAATATTACAAAGTTTTCTAAAGTCATTGACTGCATGAGATGCGTTAGCGGCACTTCCTCCAATTCCCACAATAAATAGTCTTCCTTTAACTTTTTTTAATTTAACAAGTAAACTTATGATTTTTTCTATTTTATTAAAATTTATATTTTTAATTTCTTCAATTATCCCGTTGAAAAAATATTTAGGAAAAGTCTTATTTTTTTTCATTTAAAATTTTTATTACCTCTTTCATCCACTCACCAACATATTTGTAGTGTGGTGAAGTTATAATATTATCTTCAACAACTACTGGCTTATCAATAAAAATAGCTCCAGCATTTTCTACATCATCTTTCCAAGCATAATATCCTGTTATTTTTTTTTCTTTAACTATCTTCGCTGATATGATCAAAAACACACCACTACAGATACAACCAATAATTTTTTTCTTTGAATTAAATTCTTTAATCTTATCTATAATTTTTGAATTTAGTCTCATATGCTCCATGGCTTTGACGCCACCTGGGACAATTAATAAATCAAAATCGTCAACTATTACATCGCTTAGTTCAACAATATCATCGTCTTTCTGTGGAGGGACCTTTGTCCCAAAAAAACCTAATACTTGATTTTTTGAGCCATTATAAACTACTGTTTCAATTCCTTCTTCTTTTAATCGATAAAAAGGATAAATAAATTCATGATCTTGAACCATGCTTCCAGTTATAATTAAAGCCTTTTTTTTTTTCATGATGTTTTTTTTATCATAATAAATTTAGTTAAATTAGAAAAATTTTCTCTATGCTTCAATGTTAAATTCATATTTATTTTATAAGGTCTATACATCTTAATTTTGTTATTTTGTATTTTCAAATTTCCACTAATTAAAATAATTATTGTATTTTTTTTTAATAATTTGTTATTTTGTTTTTTCTTTCCATCATATATTTGCAGATATTTACGATTTATATTTTTTTTTAAGTTTATGCTTAATTTATCTTTTAATATATTTTTTTCATAAGAAGTTGCTTGTCTTCTATATTTATCTTTAAATCTTAAGAGATCAAATTTTCTGTTTGGAATTTCTAATTCAAACATTATTAAATTTTTGTTCGATTTATTTTTTGACTGGTGAAATGTTTTTTTATCAATTTCAATAATAGAACAGTTTTTAAATTTATAATTTTTTTTTAATGTTTTTAAATTAATCTCATTTAAATTTACAAGAAAAGTTTTTTTAAATATATGGCAATGAAGTGAAGTTGATTGTTTTTTATTTATATGAAGTACCCAAAATGCAGCTTTTTTAGAAGACCAAAAACAATACTCGAAACCCCAAGGTTTTTTTATAATTTTATTCTTAATGAAATCCAGATTATTTAATTCTTTTTTTTTGTTTATTGGATTTTTAAGGAGCTTATATATTATTTTTTTATCTAGTTTTGTACTACTTATATTCACAAAAAAATATTTATTTCAAATTATTTTAACTTTAACTTTTTAATATATTATGAAACAAGTAAATACTATCTAATTTTAATTTTTATTAAAAACTATTATTTGATTTTTTAAAAATTATAATTATTCTACCTTTTATGCTTTTGAAAGATATCAATGATAAAATAATTGTATTTTCTGATGGACCTAAAATTGAGGAAATCGAAACTGATTTACCATTAAAAATTGATGGATACACATTTAATCCAAGTTTATTTAGGAAAAATAATGCTGAAGATTACTTATCTTATTCAAAAGAAATTTTGCAGAAATGTGGAAATAAACCAGTATCACTTGAGGTAATTTCTGATACTGCAAAAGAAATGGTTGAACAAGGTTTTAAGCTTGGATCATTAAAAGATAACGTTTATGTAAAAATACCTATAGTATTTAGAAATGGAGAAAGTACAAAAGAAGTTATTACAGAACTTATAAGTCAAAATATAAAATTAAATATAACAGCTATTTTTACTTTAGATCAGGTTAAACACATTATTGAGGAAATTAAAAATTCAAAAACAATTTTATCAGTTTTTATAGGAAGAGTCTTTGATACTGGTGTAGATGGTGAAAAACATATGAGGGTAATAAATAATTTCATTCACGAAAATAGTAGTTGTCAAAGTCTTTGGGCAAGTACAAGGATGTCTTATGATATTATAAGGGCGATAGAAACTGAGTCTGACATTATAACAATGCAAGTAGATCAAATTAAAAAATTGAATAAATTTAATAAAAATTTAAATGAATATTCTAAAGAAACTGTGTCTCAATTTTTTAATGATGCAAACGCTTCTGGATATAAATTTTAATTAAAATCTTTTAAATATTTTTTTATTTTTTTTCTAATGTTTCAAAAATGAAATTGCTTAAAAAACTTGACATTATTGTATCATTGCATTGGTTGTAAATTTAACTATCAATGCTTTATCACACTAATTATTTACTTTACTCCACCATTCCCATGAAGACTAAAATAAAAAATCAAAAAAAAACCAGATTATGTTTGCACATCAACTATTCAAGCTATAAATATAATATTAATAAAGGAGTAATTTTAAATATTTCATCTGATTAAGGAATTAATTGCCCTTATCAGAGAATACACTAAGGTATGAACTTTATAAAACATGTTTTTTACTTAATTGTTAAAGATATATTAATAGTTTTTACAAGTTATACATTATGTTTTTGGTTTAAAAAAAGTATTAGAGGTATCACTGTAGCGACAGGTAATATATTTGATACACAGACAAAATCATTAGTTAAAAAATTAAATACATTAGTTTCGATTGGGAGAATAAAAAAAGTAAATATATACAATGCTCTAATTTTGTTTTCATGTAATAAAATATCCTCATATAATACTGATAACACAATTGTTGCTAATACTAAGAGATTTACGATTTATTAATGAAAAATTATTTATCTACTTTTTATGATTTGAAAAAAAAACCAATTTCAAATTACCAAGATAAGTTTGTGGATTATAATATAAATAGATTTAATTTAAGTAATAAAAAACTACTTGAAATTGGTTGTGGTAGAGGAGATTTTATAAATAAGTTCTCACAAAAAAATATAGAATGTTACGCAACTGATATCTTGCAAGAGGCAAAAAATTTATTGGATAAAGCTGTAAAATTTCGACAAAATGATATAGGTAAAGAAAAACTTCCATTCGAAGATAACTTTTTTGATGCAATTTATACAAAATCTTTAGTTGAACATATTGATAATCACTCATTTTTTTTTTATGAATGTAAAAGAGTATTGAAAAAAGGCGGTCAATTAATAATCTATACGCCTGATTGGGAGACACAATATTTACATTTTTATGATGATATAACTCATATAAAACCTTTCACAAAAGTTACTTTAGAAAATTGTTTTAAGTTAAATGGATTTGATAGTTGTAAAATTGAAAAATTTTATCAACTGCCGTCTGTTTGGAAGTTTCCTTTTTTGAAAATATTTGCAAGATTTATAGCAATTTTTGTGCCAATAAGATGTAGTATAAAATACTTAAGATTTTCAAAAGAACTTATGCTTCTTGGAGTATCTATTAAAGAATAAAAAATGTTCTAATGATTTATTATTTATATTAATTTAATCTTTAGTGAACTTATAAATTGTTTCAGCGACTTTTTTATAACCTTCAACATTATAATGACCAAATTGCTCAAATGGGAAAAATTTAAGAGGGTTTTTTTCCTTATTAAATGCGTCTGAATGAATATCGATAAATGGAATGCCCAGTTCTGAAACAGTTTCTTTTATTAAATTATAATTTTTATTAATAAAATTAGTTTTGTAACGTTTATACTCTGGCAAATATACAAAATATAGTTTTGAGTTATTTTTTTTTATTTGGTCATTTGTTAATTGGAGTATTTTTTTAAATTCTGACTCAGGTTTTCTCGTTATAGAAGATCTTATATTTGAAAATTTTACAAACTGGATTATTTTTACTCTAAATTTTTGTTGGTCTATTTTATCTTTGATTTCAATTTTTTCTTTGATTTCTATTTTTTTTTTAATTAAATCATCAATTTCTTTTTGTCTAAATTTCAGATTTTGAGAAAAATTTAAATCATTTAGATAATTAACAAGAATACTATTTCTCTTTTCACTTATTAAATCTACTAAATCATTTCCTTCATAATAAATCCATAAAACTTTTTTTATATTTTTTTTAAAATATTCTCTTAAAGTTGCATATTCTATTAAAGGTCCATTGCTACTATATCCTAAATTTAATACTCCTTTATTTGATAAACTTCTTAGAACAGAACTGATGTCATTTGGTCTATTCACACACGCGCCATGAACAAAAGAGTCTCCAATTATAAGATAGTCAATTTGATCTTTGTCCCACTCTTTATTTGGATTATTAAAACCATATCTATCACTTTGATAAATTTGATAATAACCATTTTCATTGCAATATATTGTTTGTGAGTTTGATACACCTGCCAATGGAAAAATTGAATAATCACTATCAATATATTGTCTTGGAGAAACTTTAACGACAACATTATCATTTTTTTTTTTTAAGTCTTTGTAAATTTCAAATCTGCTTCTCCTATCCCATTTTATTGTTTGACCTTGATAAAACTTCTCTTTTACAATTTGATCTTCCAAAAGCTGTTCCTCTAAAAGTTGCTTCTGAAAAACTAAATATGCTTCAAAAAAGTATAATGATACAATTAAACTTAAA
>MDTG01321161.1_pt1 | contig 10538 bp, 12 predicted proteins | sample 811421 | NCBI WGS metagenome assembly MDTG01 (sample SAMN05326645, study PRJNA326480) | marine metagenome | isolation source: seawater | place: Pacific Ocean: South East | collected 2011
CACATATCCATAGACTTGCTCAAAGATGGGGTTTAACAAATGGAAAAGATGTAGTGCAAACAGAAAAAGATTTAAAAAAAATCTTTCCAAAAAAATACTGGAATAAGCTTCATTTACAAATAATTTGGTATGGTAGAGAATATTGCAAAGCAAGAGATTGTTATGGAATTGCTTGTAATATTTGTAAAAGCTGTTATCCAAATAGAAAAAAACCAGTTAAAACAAAAAAAGCATAATCTAAAAATGAAAGTAATAGGTATTGGAAACGCTATAGTGGATGTAATTTGTAAAGTTCAAGAAACTTTTTTAATTAATAACAAATTGACTAAAAGCACTATGAAACTTGTTGATGAAAATGAATTTAAAAAATTATTATCAGAACTTAATATTGAAGATACAGTATCTGGCGGATCAGTTGCAAATTCTATAGTTGGTCTTTCACAATTAGGAAATGAGGTTGGTTTTATTGGCAAAGTAAATGATGATGAACTTGGTATCAAATATGAAGAAGGATTAAAAAAAGAGAATGTAAAATATTTTTACACAAAGAAAAAAGAAATAATTCCAACTGGCACTTGTCTAATCTTGATAACCCCAGACTCTGAAAGAACGATGGTGACTTTTCTTGGAACAGCTGGAAAAATTAGTGAAACAGACTTAGACATTAATGCAATAAAAAAAAGTAAAATTTTATTTCTTGAAGGTTATCTGTGGGACGAAGGAGAGCCTAGGAAAGCATTTGAAAAAGCAATTCATAACTCAAATACAGTTGCAATGTCATTATCTGACTTGTTTTGCGTTGAAAGACACAAGCCACACTTTTTAGAATTAGTCAAAAATAAATTAGATATTACATTTGGAAACGAACAAGAAATTATGTCTTTAATTGAAGTAAAAGATTTTGATAGTGTTATTAATTTTGCCAAAGAAACTAAAAAATTAATTATTGTTACTCGTGGAGAAAAGGGAGCTGTAGCAATTAGTGGAAACGAAGTTATTGAATGCCCTGCTAAAAAAAATCTTACAATTAAAGATTTAACAGGGGCAGGAGATTTGTTTGCTGGAGGTTTTCTGCATGGCTATATCAATAATAAATCCTTAAAAGAAAGTCTTATAGCTGGAACAGATTTGTCCTCTAAAGTAATTCAAATTATTGGTGCTAGACTTTAAAAATTTATTTCTTTTTTCTTTTAAAACTTCCTTTCCCTTTTTTAGGTTTAACTACGCGTTTTCTGTATTTTTTGGAAAAAAGATCGATAGCGTATTTATTTCTCTTATTCATAACGAATAACCATCTTTATTATTTTTAATGAAATCTTCATCTAAAAAATTTGTTTTAATCTTTTTTCTTAACCTATAGATATGCGTCTCAACTGTATGAGTATCAGCGTCAGAAGAATATTTCCACACTACTTCCTGGATTTTACTTTTGCTTAGGGGTAGCGAGCTTGACTCGAGTAATTGTAATAGTTGAATTTCTTTTTCGGTTAATGAAATTTGTTTTAAATCCTTGATTAATTTTTTTTCATTTTTATCTAAAATATAATCTTTTATTTTAATAGATGAATTTTTTAAAAAACTTTTTTTTACCACAGTGTTTTCAATTTCTTGACTTAAGTCCTTGAGGCTTGTAGGAAGTTTTAGTTTACTAAAAAAAAATTTTTGTAGTTCTTTGTTAGAAGAAGATGCTAAAACTTTGATTAAATGATTTTTTTTTAATAAGTTTTCTTTTATTGTTTTTTCAGTTTTAAAATAATCCTCATGAATAATTAAAACATCATAGTCATCGATTTTCATATTTTCCAATTTTTCATTAGAAACTGTTAATCTAAAGCTGAGATATTCTTTAAGTTCCTCGAGGGAAATGTTAAAGTTTTCTGAACCAAATGAGAGTGCTTTAATTTTATGCATATTAATATAAAAAATAAAAATCTATTCTATAAACATTATAAGGTAAAATGTGCGATTGGTAAAAGAGGAATTAAGATTAAAAAAAAGGAGGGTGATAACATAACACCTAAAGGCAATTTTAAGATAAAATTAATTTTATATAGAAAAGATCGTATTCCAAAAATAAAGTCTAAAATCAAAAAAATTGTTATTAAAAGAAATATGGGCTGGTGCGATGACCCTTTGTCAAAAAAATATAATAAACTTATTAGATATCCTTTTAAATTTAGTGCAGAAAAACTTTATAAAAAAAATAATACCTACGATATAGTTTTGGTTCTCAATTATAATACAAATCCAATCATTAAGAATAAAGGAAGTGCTATTTTTTTACATGTAGCAAAAAAAAATTACAAAAATACTGAAGGATGTATTGCCGTTAGTAAAATAGACTTAAAAAAAAATTGTTACTTTCATAGATCATAAAACTATTTTAAAAATTTCTTAAACGCGTTCTCCAAATATTGAGCTTCCGATTCTAAGAAAAGTTGATTTAAATTTTATTGCATTAATATAGTCTGAGGACATGCCAATACTTAATTCTTTAAGTCCTAATGAATAATTTAAATCTGACAAAAGTTTAAAATATTCATCAGTTTTTTTATCGTTAGGAGGAATTGCCATTAATCCAAGGATATTCATTTTTTTTTCTCTAGTGCAATAATTGTAAAAATCGTCCACTTCATTAAAAGAAATTCCGCTTTTCTGAGACTCATTTCCAATATTCACCTGAATGAAATACTTTATTGATTTATTGAATTCATTCTGACATTTAGATAAAACATCTGCTAATTTTTGACTATCTAAAGAGTGAATATAATCAAACAATTCTACAGCTTTTTTTGCTTTATTTGATTGTAATTTACCAATCATATGCAGTTGTAGGTTTTTTTTTACATTTTTTATTTCAGACCATTTTGATGACGCTTCTTGAACTTTATTCTCTCCAAAATGAAGATGTCCATAGTTTATAAGCGGCATAATATGGTTTAGAGAAAATGTTTTGCTCACAGCTACTATTTCAATAGATCTTGTATTATTTGTCTCTTTGATTTTGGATTTTATTTTATCAAATCTTTCAACTATTATACTCATATGTTTGCCTTTAAAAAAAAATATTTCTTTATAATAGAAAGTATCAGAGATATCAATTTAAGTAATTTAAAAAATAAAGCTAAGTTTAATATTATATACAGATATAGAATTAAGCATGAAAATCTCGATGATTTAGTTTCATTTAGAAAATATTGTAAAAGAAAAAGAATAAATTTCTATATATCAAATAATATAAAATTGGCCTTAAAATTACAAGCCGATGGTATTTACATATCTGCATACAACAAGTCACTAGATTTTAAAAAACTTAACAAAAAATATAAGTTAATTGGTGCCGCTCATAATTTAAAAGAGATCAATTTAAAACGCTTGCAAGGGTGCAATGATATTCTTTTTTCCAGACTGTTTAAAACATCATATCTTTATAAACCAAATTATATGGGGATTATAAGATACAATTTAGTTGTTTTAAGTAGTAGCAATCAATTAATACCTTTAGGAGGCATTAAACTAAAAAATTTAAATAAGCTTAAAATAGTTCGGTGCAACTCTTTTGCAATTTTGTCTGAGATAAAAAAAAAGCCGGCTATTTCTAACCGGCTTTTTTAATAGTTTTAAACAGTATTAAAACGATGTTTTAAGACTGAAAGTTCTAGTATCATCATCTGTACCAGAAGCGTATCCAGCATTAGAAGTTTTAGCATCTTGCAATGCAAGTGTTAAACCACCAACTGTGTAAGCTACGTTAATAGCTTTCGTTTCTTGCTCGATTTCACCTGATGTGTGTAGGTGTCTGTCAGATTGATAAATATTGTACGAAACCGCTAATTCATCATTAACTGCGTAAGCAATACCAATTACGTCATCTCTAAAGAATGCGTCTTGTGCTTCTGCAGCTGATGTTCCAGCAGCTTGGTAAATTTTCTTTTGGTAACCAACTGAAAGAGGTCCAACTGGCATTACTATTGCCGCTGTTCCACCTTCTTTGTGTTGTGCATCTGTTACTCTAGCTTCAGATTCCTCATAACCAAGTGTGATTTTCGCTTCACCTAGAGGTGTTGAACCAATACCTGGAATTCCTGATAATGGTATACCTACGTTGATTGATTCTGCTGAACTAGCACCACCGCTTGCATCTGCTGATGCAGCTTTTTCGTTGTTAGTTGTACCGTCAAGTTTTGGGTAGTAAGTATAATCTACTGATATACCTGTTCCCATGATGTCAGCTAAGTTATAACCAACGCTCATTGATCCGTCCATACCTGAACCGAAGTCCGTAGAGTATGTACCTGAACCTGAACCGTTAGCTTCTTCGAATGCTGTAGGTGTAATATCATCTACTGCATTTGCAGAGTCACCATTATTTGCAATTCTGAATGTACCGAAGTCATTCGCGAATTTTAAAGAGTGGTCTGCTCCTGAATCACCTAAGAATGTTCCATCTGTATTTAATGACATTGTTACAGTTGTTCCATTCAATACTTCAGTTGATCCGTTAAAAGATAAGTCCGTGTTCATTCCTAACGGGTTACCTGTTACATCATCAACTTCAGACTGATATGTAGCGTGCATAGAACCAGTTACTGCAAATTCACCTGCGTTAGCAGAAGAAAAAGCAAATAATCCAGCTGTAAGTGCTACGATTAGTTTTAGTTGTTTCATTGTTTCTCCTATTTATTTTATTAATAAAATATATATTTGATATATTTTGCGTTGAAATTAATGATTTCTCATTACAAAATCACCTAAAACTCACGTTTTCTCGCTTTTTTTACCCTTTAGTTGCAATTTTACAACACTTCAAAATCCCTTGATAATCAAGTGTTTTAGCTAAATCACAACTTTTAATATACTCAAATATAGGCTAATTTTAAAAAATAAGCATGAATACAAAAAATTATTTCAAAAATCTTCTAATTTTAATTTCCTTATCACTGTTATTTAGTTCTTGTGGGTTAGGTGAAAAAGTAAAAAATATACCTAAACCAGTTGATTTAAGCAAAACACCTTTAGATCCAGATGAAAAAGCAAGAAGAAATATTGAGCAAGGCAAAGGAATTTCAATTGGTCAAGCATTAGGTGGTAACAGAAAAACAACTTATGAATTTAGCACCTCTAACCCGATGTGGAGGGCATCGCTTGAAACGTTAGATTTTTTACCACTGACAACAGTAGATTACTCTGGAGGAATGATAATAACTGATTGGTATTCAGATACAAATGCTGAGAAAGAAGCAATTAAGATTTCAATTAGATTTTTAGGCAATGACATTAGGAGTGAAAATTTAAAAGTTATAGTTCATAAAAAAACTTGTTCGAATAATCTTAATTGTAAAGTAAATCTTTTAGCTGGGACTAAAATTAGAGAAGAATTACATTCAACAATTTTAAGAAAAGCAGCTTTAATTGAAAAAAAAGATAAAGAAAAAAAATAATTCTTAAATGGAAAGAGTAAATTTTCAAGTAATTGAAAAAAAGTGGCAAAAAAAATTCACTAATTCTAAACTTTACAATAAAGATGGAACAAAGTTTTATTGTCTAGAAATGTTTCCTTATCCATCGGGAAAAATACACATGGGTCACGTAAGAAATTATACTATTGGTGATGTAATTGCTCGCTATAAATTCATGAAAGGTTTTAATGTATTACATCCTATGGGATGGGATGCTTTTGGTTTACCAGCTGAAAATGCAGCGAGATTGAATAATTTAAGCCCTAAAAAATGGACAGAAGAAAATATTCGTACTATGAAGAAACAACTTCAGATGCTTGGTCTTTCAATTGATTGGGATCTTGAAATATCTACATGTGATGAAAATTATTATAAATACCAGCAAGAATTATTCATTGATTTTTATAAACAGGGTTTAGTTTCTCGAAAAGAAACATATGTCAATTGGGACCCTGTAGAAAAGACCGTCTTAGCTAATGAACAAGTTATTAATGGAAAGGGCTGGAGATCTAACGCTATAGTTGAACGAAAAAAATTATCTCAATGGTTTTTTAATATTACGAAGTTTTCAGAGGAGTTATTGAAAGATTTAGATGAGCTTAAAGGTTGGCCGGAAAAAGTCAAACTTATGCAAAAAAATTGGATTGGAAAATCTTTTGGCTGTGAAATTAATTTTCAAATTGAAAATAGTAGTAATATACTAAAAATTTTTACTACAAGACCTGACACTATATTTGGAGCAAGTTTTATAGCTGTTTCTGTAGATCATGAAATATGTAAAGACCTTCACAATAACCAAGATTTTATAAAATTTAAAAATGAATGTTCAAAAATTGGAACCACCGAAGAAGCTTTAGCTAATGCAGACAAACTTGGTTTCAATACTAATTTATTAGCGGCGCATCCTTTTATCAAAAATAAAAAAATACCTATTTATGTTGCAAATTTCGTACTTATGGATTACGGAAATGGAGCAATTTTTGGATGTCCAGCACACGATCAAAGAGATTTTGATTTTGCTACTAAATATAAATTGCCTATTATAAGAGTAGTTTCCGAAAAAGAGTTAACCAACTCCACTAAAATGAAAGAAGCTTACACAGGGGTTGGAAAAATTATTAATTCTGACTTTTTAAATGGTCTAGACATAACTGAAGCAAAAAATAAAATTATAAAAGTGGTTGAAGAAAAAGGTTTAGGAAAAAGAAAAACTTTATTTAGATTAAAAGATTGGGGAATTTCTAGGCAGAGATATTGGGGATGTCCAATACCAATTATTTATTTAGAAGATGGATCAGTTGTACCTGTCGATAAAAGTGAACTCCCAATAAAACTTCCGGAAGATATTGATTTAAATTCTAATGGCAACCCGTTAGATAATCACCCCAGTTGGAAAAAAACTATTTATAAAAAAACTGGAAAACCTGCAATAAGAGAAACCGATACTTTAGATACTTTCGTAGATTCTTCTTGGTATTTCTTAAGATTTTGTTCTCCGAAATTTAATAAAGGGTCTTTTGATCTTGAAAATGTAAATTATTGGATGCCGGTAGATCAATACATCGGTGGTGTCGAACATGCTATTTTGCATCTTCTTTACTCGAGATTTTTTATGAGAGCAATTAAACTTTCCAATAAAAAGATTAAATATGTAGAGCCATTTAAAAATTTATTCACGCAAGGTATGGTTTGCCATGAGACTTATAAAGATAATAAAGGGAACTGGCTGTATCCCGACGAAGTTGAAAAATTATCAGCAGATAAAGCTAAGAAAAAAAAAGATCAATCTGATGTAATTATAGGAGCTTCAGAGTCAATGTCTAAATCAAAAAGAAACACAATTGATCCTGAAACAATGATTAAAATGTATGGAGCAGACTCTGTAAGATGGTTTATTCTATCTGACAGTCCTCCAGAAAAAGACGTTCAATGGTCTGCGAATGGAGTGGCGTCGTCTAGTAAATTTTTGCAAAGAATTTGGAGTTTAAATAATTCAATTTTGAATAGAAAAAAATCAAAATCAAATAGAAAGGTTGAAGAAAGTTTTTTAACTAATCTAGACAGTTATATCTACAAAATCGATAAATATATCGACAATTTTCAAATGAATGTCGCAATTGCACAATTTTATGAAGTGTATAAGTTTTTAGTTGATAGTATTAAACAAGAAATAGACAATACAATTTTAAATAAAGGCTTAATTAAAATTATGAAACTAATGGTACCTTTCATACCACACTTGGCAATGGAGTGTTTGTCATTGCTTAATTGCAATGAACCTAATATCTGGCCTAAAACAAATGATAAAGTTTTAGCTAATGTAAAAATTAATTTTGTTGTTCAAGTTAATGGAAAAACTAGAGATGTAATAAATATTAAGAAAGATATAGAAGAGAAAGAAGTGGATGAATTAATAAAAAGAAGCTCTAAAGCAAAAAAACATATTTTAGAAAAAAAAATATCTAAAACAATTTTTATAAAAAATAAGATTATAAACTATATAATCAAGAATTAATGAGAGCATTAAATTTTATCTATCTATTAGTTTACTTAGTTGTTCTAGGTTGTGGTTTTAAAGTATTAGATCAATCTAAATTTAGTAATTTTGCAATTCAAAATATTGATACACTAGGAGAAAAGAGAATAAATTATAAAATTAAAAATAATATTATTAATAATTCCTTAGAAAATAGTGAAAACTTGTTGCAGGTACTTTTAAACACTGGAAAATTAAAATCTATTAAAGAAAAAAATATAAATAATGAAATTACTAAATATGAAATAATAATTACCAGTAAGGTAACAATAAATTTTATTGATGATAATAAAGATATTAAATTTACTGAGAAAGTATTTGGTGATTATATTGTAGGAAATAATTATTCGACTACAATAAGTAATGAAAAAAAACTTATAAACAATCTTGCTGAAGATTTATCAAAAAAAATACTTAACAAAATTAACGCAAAACTAAATGATTTATAAAAATTATTTGATTGAAAAAGATTTTAATTCAATTGGTAATCATAAAGTATTTCTTTTTTATGGAGAAAACCACGGACTTAAATCAGATCTTAGAAATTTAATAAAGATTAATAATAAAAAAAAAGAAATTTTAAAAATGCAACAAGACGAAATCATCTCAGATAATAATATTTTGTTAAATGAAATTATGAATAAATCACTTTTTGGTGAAAAAAAAATAATAATTATTGATAAAGTCGGAGAAAAAACTTTGAAAATAATCGAACAAATCAAAGATAAAATTGATGATATAAATATATATTTGTTTGCAGAAACGTTAGATAAAAGATCTAAGCTAAGGTCTTACTTTGAAAAATCAAATATTTTTGGGATAAGTGCTTGTTATAATGACAATGAACTAACAATTAGAAAAATTATTGAAAAAAAACTTAAAACTCATGCAGGATTAACAAATGAAATTGTTAATTTGATAATAGACAAAACCAATCTAGACCGTAATAAAGTTAACAATGAAATTGAAAAAATTAATAGTTATTTTTATAAAAAAAAATTAAACATTGAGGAGCTTGAAATCCTTATGAATGCCAAAATTTCTGATGATTTTAATCTTCTTAAGGATGAAGCTTTAAAAGGAAATAAAATCAATACCAATAAACTCTTAGATAACACAGTTTTTGAGACAGAAAATAACATTTTATATCTTAATGTTATCAATCAAAGAATACGTAAACTTTATGAAATCAATAAATTAAAAATACACAATGCTAATATTGAAATAATTATAGACCAATTAAAACCACCTATTTTTTGGAAAGACAAACCGAATATCATCAATCAAACGAAAAAATGGAACAAACAAAAAATTAAAAGAATTTTAGAAAAAACTTATCAAGCTGAAATAGAATTGAAGTCTAACAGCGCTATTAGAAGAGAATTGCTCATCAAAAACTTAATAATTGAAATCTGCGCAACAGCTAATTCCGCTTAAGTAAATTAGAAATTAATTGAAATTGATCTAAATTTTTATAAACCAGGGTTATTTTGCCTGAATTATTTCTTCTGTTTTGAATAGTTACACTAAGACCTAAATTTTCCTCAATTTTATTTTGTTCATTTAATATGTTTGAGTCCATTTTATATAAACTTGATTTTTGTGGAGACTTTTTATTTCTTACTAAAATTTCTACACTTCTTGCACTTAAGTTTTTTGCTACAACCTCTTCAGCAATATTGGTAGCACTAGGCAATCCAATTAATGGTCTAGCTTGACCTGCGGTTAAATTACCTTCTTCTATCATTGCAATTACATCTTTAGGAAGTGTAAGCAAACGTAAAGTGTTACTAATATGACTTCTGCTTTTAGACATAAAATTAGCAATCTTCTCATGATCATATCCGAACTCCTCAGATAACCTCTGATATCCTTTAGCTTCTTCTACAACATTTAAATCGTCTCTTTGAATATTTTCAACTATAGCAACTTCTAAAGACTCATTGTCATTTAAATCCAAAACTATAATTGGTACTTGATGTAATCCAGCTCTTTGCGCAGCTATCCATCGTCTTTCTCCAGCTACTATTTCATATCTACCTGGATCAACTTTGTCTTCTCTTACAGCTATTGGCTGAATAATACCGTTTTTTTTAACAGATTTAGCTAATTCTTCTAATTTTTCCTCATCAAAATTGTGTCTAGGCTGAAATTTATTAGGATATAAATCACTTATATTAGCTTTAAGAGATGCGTTTGATTTATTTGTTTTTTTTGATTTATCGGTTTTTTCATCGCCAAATAGAGCGGTTAAACCCCGACCCAATCCCTTTTTTTTTGATTTGCTCATGCTGCGCTTTCTACATTTGAATTATTTTTTAAAAATTCCTCAGCCAACTTAAAATATGACTTACTGCCAGAACAAGTCCTATCATAAATTACACAAGGTAGCCCGTGAGATGGGGCTTCTGATAATCTAACGTTTCTAGGGATTACTGTCTTGTAAACTTTTTCTTTAAAATAGTCTCTTGCTTCTTTATCAACTTGAGTAGATAATTTATTTCTTTTGTCAAACATAGTTAATAAAATACCTTTAACTTTTA
>MDTG01079497.1_pt1 | contig 10537 bp, 7 predicted proteins | sample 811421 | NCBI WGS metagenome assembly MDTG01 (sample SAMN05326645, study PRJNA326480) | marine metagenome | isolation source: seawater | place: Pacific Ocean: South East | collected 2011
GTATAAAAAAATTAAAATTTCCATTGCACTTATTATTGTAATTATATTAATATTTATTCTTTATTGTACGTGTAATACAAATCCAAAACCATATGAAGGATTTGTTTCTGGTCAGTGTCCAACCACTTTAATTAAAAAAGGGAATCAAATTTTATTATATAATCCGGAAATGGCAAAAGTTCCCGGAGTCAACCCTATTCAATTGAGTTCATTGAAAGATTATGAAAAATATTTAAAATGGCAACGCGCCAATGGTTTAGACTGTCCAATTTTACACTTGGAGCAAGTGTTTGATACGCAAGGAAATGCTCAATATGAAGTACGTAATTCATTTCTTCAAAACGAACCAGTTGGTCCACTAAATCACGATTTGCCTAATTTACACAAACCCCCGTGCCCCCAAGATACGATTAATGCCAGTTTAGATAATTCTCCATTCAACCAAAATATGATTCCTCCGTTTGATCCGCAAAATCAAGATATTGGAAATGGGGGATTATTTAATGATATGGATTCAATTATAAATGCAACCAATTAATACTTAAAGAAACAATTATAATAAAGGTATTTCAGTTGGTTCCGGTCGTTTGCCGGAGTGGTTAACGGGTTGGACTTGAAATCCAATGGGCATAGCCCGCCAGGGTTCGAACCCCTGAGCGACCGTATATGTTAATACGCCCTTATAGCTCAGTGGTAGAGCACTTGCCTTGTAAGCAAGGGGTCCTGAGTTCAATCCTCAGTGAGGGCTTTATTTTTATATTATCATTCTATTGCATGATAATATAAATAAAAATTGATTTCATATATGTAGATCAATCTTTTATAATAATTAATTATGAGCGACGAAACGCAAATCATTCATCCATTAGCGCACAATGAAAAATTTCTATATATATTGAAGGAAATATATGATGATTATACTTGTCATATTGGCGACGAACCATATTTAATGACAGACCCTGTTACTATTCTTGATACAGATAATGTTTATCAATATAAAAATATTAATAGATGGATTAATATTGAAAAAAAAAATACAGATCCTTTAACTAATAAAGAAATAAAGAAAATAAGTTCAACTAAGACACCATCATCAAGAATTCCTGGATATCAAATATATGATAACAAAAGAGTTTTTATAAACCTGAAAAATAAAATAGAAGAAATACAAAAAATGTTAGAGGAATATATATTTTCTCATGATACGCGAAAAATAGAATGTTATTTAGAAAGAGATTATTATGAAACTATAATAAGAATTCAAGAATTTAAAAAAAAAATAAAAGATTTAAAAGGTGCTTCTATTTTTGGACATGAAACATGTATGGAAGAATATATGAAAGTACTATATTACGGTGATGGTGAATATCAAGAAAATAAAGATCAATCGCTCAAATGGGCTGAAAAATTACATAAAGAATATGATAATGATTCTGGAAAGTTTCGTATAGCGTGGGCATATGATGTTGGAGAGTGTGGATACGAACTAGATAAAAAAAAAGCGTGCAATATATATGAAAATCTAGCGCAAAATGGAAATAAAATTTGTATGTATAATGCTGGAAATCTATACAATACTGGTGGAAATAATATAGAAAAAAACGTTCAAAAAGCATTTGAATGGTTTGAAAAAGGATACAATAGAAATCATTTTGCTTGTTCTGTTAGATATGCAAACTTTTGTTATGATGGAATAGGATGTGAAGTAAATAAAAAAAAAGCATGGGAAATTTATCAAAGTATATCTAAAAAAATGATAGAAAATACCGAAACATATATTAATAAGGTAGTCAACATAGCGTGTTATAATTATGGAATTATGCTTATGAAAGAACGAGATGGACGCAACGGTATAAAATATATCGACTGCGCTGCAAATAATGGTAATACAGATGCACAAAAGATACTTGAAACTATCTATGGTATTAAAGAATTTAATCAACAAGAAGAATGCAAAGAGGAAGATAATGAAAAAGAAGAAGAAGAAGAAACAGAAGAAGAAGAAGAAGAAGAAGAAGAAGATGATGATGATGATGATGATGATAAATAAGAAATATAATATGATTAAAATAATTTAATTATAATATAAAAATGTTTATAGAATTCTCCCATATTTTTATTTTTATAATAAATAAAATTGATTTAGATATTTTAGGATAAATCATACAATATCTAAAATGAAGTTTGTCATTCAAAATCCAGAACACGCCCAAAAATGGATCGAGATATTTAAAATTATCAAATATTTGAATTCGTATACAACCATTTGCGCGCAAGAAAAAGAAATGTTGATTCAAATCATGGACGACAGTCATGTATGTTTGTTAAATATTAACATTGAAAAATGGTGGTTTGAAGATTATAACTGTGAAAATGAAACATTGTCTTTTATGACAACCATTATGGTGAAACTACTCCATTTGTATGTACCAAAAACGACTATGATTTTTGAAACTATTAACGAAAAACTACAAATTACATTTAAATACGAAAACAAGACAGAAAAAATATTTGAATTACCACTTATTGACATTGACAAGGATTTGCTTGATTCCCAAGAAATCGAAGGTAGTCTAGAATGTTGTCTAGAAACAAAAGCATTTGATAAATATATTTCAGAAATGATGTTATTTGGCGATAGTATGGAATTTGTTTGTTACAAAGAAAACTTATTTATGAAGTCGTCAGGCGAAGAAGGAAATTATAGTTTAAAAATGCCATATGAAGTATTGGATGAACTTGTTATAGAAGAAGATTTACAACTAAGAACCCGAGTTAGTCTAAAATATTTGTATTATTTGACGAAATCACACAATGTATTTAAAAAAATTAAATTAAAAATTCAACAAGATGTCCCCTTTCATGTTGTAATTGAAGAATGCATGTTTAAATTGAAATATTATATTGCTCCAAAAATTAACGATGATGAAGACGAAAGAGAAGATTTTGGAGAATTTGAAGACGATACATATGAAAATTTAGAAAATAAAGTTTTGTAAGTTAAAATAAAAACGATTTAATAATTCAAATAATTAAACTATAATGTGGATAGAATTAAGTATTATAATATTTATAGTCATTTTTTATTTTTTATGTTATGTAGAAATAAAAATCAATAAATATGATGGAGTTTCTTTGTTTGATAAAGAAATAACTCGTTCAAAAATAAATCAAGAAACTTATTTAAAATTACCTTTTTATTTTAACGGAAAACATATAAATGAAAGTCATTCAAAAAATGAATTAACTAAAATAATAAAAGAAAAGGGTAAATATGAAAAATATAAAAAACAATATGATTCACCAATTCAGTTATTAGAACCATATACACGATTTAATGTTTCTCAAGAAATATATTATATTTCTAAAAACGAATCAATACCATTATTACAAGACAATTGTAGTATAAATTATTATATTGTAAAAAAAGGTGTTTGTAAAATATCATTTATTCATCCAAAATATAAAGAACATTTTACACCAAAAACAAATATAGAATCAAAACTTCAATTTATAAAGGACAATCAACGCATAGAGTGCATGGTTTTTCATGAAAATACAATTATTTATATACCAAATGACTGGATTATATATGTAGAAAATAAAGACAAAAAAACAAGTATTTTACAAATAATTCATTATAATACATTATGTAATCAGTTTATTGGTTGGTGTAAAAAGTATTTAATAAAACAATAGAATAAAGTATAATGTATAATCAATCAATACTTTTGTTAAAAAACTTTCAAGAATCCATTCAAGAAAATATTCCAGAAAGAATACAAGAAACTATACAGAATACGTTTATCAATGAACGAACACCTTTTTATTTTATAAGCAGTGTATTTTTACTTATAACCATTATTCTTAGTTTAATGAGTGCGATTTATTCAAATGAGAATTATTCCGATTTTTTTCCAAATCCGGGAAAGTATTATGATATGCCAATTCATGATAATACAATTGTAGATCGTTTGTGTTGGTATTTTTCACAAATTACACATCATACAATTATATTATTATTTTTTTACTTTTTTTTGGCGTTTATAAATCATAAATCTGAAAAATTTTTTAAAATGGTTGCTCCTCTTGCTTTAACAATAAGTGTTTTGTATTTTGTCTTATTATATCCACGACAGAAGTTACAATTACATCAATTGTCCTTTTCTAATTTTTTCTCTCATTTTATGATTATTTTTCTAGTTTTTGGTGAATTTATGTACATAAAAGATTATACGTTTAAGGAAACTACCCATTGTTTTATTTTCATATTAACTTGTTTATGTGCAATAACGATTAATTATCTTTTAAGAGGTGTATGGTCTTATAATATGGTAAAATTGGATAGATATAATGGTTGGAAATTAGTTAGTATCACAGTAATGGTTATGTATTTTTTTAGTTTTTTATTTTATTTTTTCAAGTATAAAAATAAAAAAAATTTTGGAATTGAAACAAAAGTTTTATTAAAAAGTATAAATTTTTTCAGTGGAATGATTGGAATTATTTGGTTTCAAATGACTTTTAAATAATATATAAAAGAATGTAAATAGATATTTTTATATATTATATTATGAAAAATATAGAAACATTTGATGATATGCAACTAAGTGATAATTTATTACGTGGAATTTTAGCGTATGGTTTTGAAAATCCATCTACAATTCAAAAACAAGCAATTGTTCCAATAATAGAAAAAAAAGATGTTATTGCACAAGCACAAAGTGGTACGGGAAAAACAGGTACGTTTACGATTGGTTCTTTACAACAAGTTGATGAAACAAATAAAAATACTCAAGTTCTTATACTGGCGCCAACACGTGAATTATCTATTCAAACAAGTAAAGTTATTTCTGAAATAGGAAAATACATGGATATAACATCATATGCGTGTATTGGTGGAACAAATGTAAGACAATGTATATATGAACTAAAGAAAGGAAAACAAGTTGTAGTCGGAACACCTGGTCGTATTTATGATATGATAAATAAATTAGCATTAAATTTTAATGATTTAAAAACAATGATAATTGACGAGGCTGATGATATGTTAGATCGTGGATTTTTAGAACAAATTAAATCTATTTTTAAATTTATTAGTCCTGATATTCAAATTTGTATTTTTAGTGCAACAATGCCATTAGATATATTAGAAACGACTAAATCATTTATGAATGATCCTTTACACATTTTAGTAAAAAAAGATGAATTAACGTTAGATGGAATTAAACAATACTATATTGCGTTGGAAAATGAAAAATATAAATTTGATACACTTTGTGATTTATACGAAAGTTTAAGTATAACACAAGCAATTATATATTGTAACACAAGACATAAAGTAGAATGGTTGTCTTCTAAATTAACATCTATGGATTTTGCAGTATCTTGTATTCATGGAGATATGAGATTTGATGAACGAACATCTATTATGAATGAATTTATAAATGGAAGTACACGTATTTTAATTTCTACAGATTTACTTGCACGTGGTATTGATATTCAACAAATTTCACTAGTAATTAATTATGAATTACCTGTTCAACGAGAAAATTATATTCATCGAATTGGTCGTTCTGGGCGTTTTGGACGTAAAGGAACTGCTATTAATTTTATTACTCCTGACGATATTTCTAAAGCGCGAGATATTGAAAAATTTTATCAAACAGAAATGAAAGAATTACCCGCAAATTTGGACAATCTATGAATAATAATTACATTCTTCTTTATTTATGATTTCATAATCATCTACCGATTTTTTCTTTTTTTGTTGTTTCAATAATTTTTTATTTGATTTTTTCTTTTTTATATCTTTTATAATGATTTCTTTTTCTTTTAAATTCGTACAATAGCGAATATATTCCGGTGAACTCATTTATATAATTATACATATATAATTATATATTATTCACCTAGGTATTGTATAGATGCGCCTCCTCCAGTTGAAATATGTTTAAACTGATTATTATATTGATTTACAAATCCAGCAGTATCTCCACCTCCAATAATAACATCACAATTACAATGAATTAAATTATACAATAAAAGTAATGAACCGCGATTATATAACTCTGATTCAACAATACCCAGAGTACCATTCCAAAAAATAAGATCCATATTATCAATAATAGATTGTAATTTTAAAATTGTTTTTGGTCCAACATCTTTAATAATCATATTATCTACTATATTGTTTGTATCAAATATATATTGACCTTCTTTATTTTCAATACTTCCAAAACCATCTTCTGCAAATAAAATTGTTGCTGGCGATGCTTCTAATTCATTTAAAATATCTCTATAGTTTTCTTTATGATTTAATGTATTTCCAGCAATAAAAATAACATCTACACTATTTGCCAAATTACGCAACATAGGTAATTTGTCATCGATTTTATTTCCACCTAAAATAACCATTTTTTTTAGTTTTTGCATTGTATCTGGTTTTGATTTAAATAAATCCAATGCGTAAATTTCTTTTTCAAAACAAAATCCAAGACATTTTTCAGTTGCTTGTATTTTAATCATACTTGTATGTTGTCGGTGAGAACATGAAAAAGCTTCATTACAAAATATATCTACATGAAATTGTTGTTTCCAACTATCATTTGGTTTTGTTTCATAATCATGATATCGTGTATTTTCCATTAAATATATACCAGGTGTTACAATATCTTTATCTATTGTATCGAGACCCTTTGGTAAAAAATGTATAGAATTATTTAATAATTTTTCAAGTAAACTTACAAATTTTTTTGTAGAATATTCTTCCTTATTTTTAGGTCTTCCATAGTGGGTTGCTAACAGTACATGAGTTGGTTGTTGTTTGATAATATATTGAATTGTAGGAATGGCACTTTTGATTCTAAAATCATCTCCATCTGGACAATTAAAATCACACCGTATAAATACACGTTTTCGTGTAAATTCTAAATCATGTAATGTATTATATTTTTTTGTTGTATAATGATGCATTTTTTTTACCATACGTATCATTTGTGTACAAAAAGACCATTCGTTGTCGTACCATAAAGCAAATTTAATCGTTTGAGGTGTAAGTTGCATTGTACAAGATTCGTCTAAAATACTTGGTGATGTAGAACCAATATAATCAACACTAACTAATTTTTCTTTACTAATATTGAATACGTTATCAGTGTTTAAACATGTTAGTAGTTCATCTTTATTTACAGGAGATGTAAAACGAATATTTAAATCTATCATACTAACATTATTAATTGGAATACGTATCGATGTACCTTTTACTTTATTTTTTAATGAAGGTAATAAATAGTCAATTGTTTTTTGAGCCCCTGTTGTATGTGGAATAATATTATTCCATACACTTCTAGAAGTTCGTTTATTTGTGTTTGCTTCATCTACTATATTTTGACTTGATGTGGAAGCGTGAACGGTAATAAAATTAACATCTTCTATTTGATAGTTTGTTTGTGTTATTTTTTTAAGAAATGGACTTAAACAATTACTTGTACATGAAGCAATTGATATAATATATTCTCCTTTATAATCATTTTCATTTACGCCCGGGCAATACATAGGTGTAATATCTAAATCTTTTGGTGGAGCAGACATAATTAAATAATCTACATCATGTTTTTTTGCTTTATCTGTTGTTAAATATTGACCTGTACATTCAAATAAATGAGTAACACCGTCTTCTCTCCAATTTAGTTCTGAAACATCTTTGGTATGATAAATACGAATCAATAAATGTCTTCCAATAGAAACATAGTGTTGATTCTCAATTGTTACTTTTATTTTTTCTTTAGGTTGATGAACTGAATCATGATTTAAATAATATTCTAAATATTCATTTTGAAGAGATGGTATATTAATGGCGCAAATAGAAATATTCGGTTCATCTAATAACTGCAATAAAACTCCTTTGCCTATACGACCTAATCCATTTATTCCTACAGAAATTAAGGACATATTTATGAAATAATATATAAAATAATATTTATATATTATTCAATAAAATTGTCTAATAAAATAGATTATTTTACAAATTCCTCTATTTGATGAAAATTTAAATATTTAAAAATAGTTTGTTGTTTGTCTTTTAATTCTTTCATCTTTTCTTGATATAGTTCAAGACTTGGAATTTCTCCTTCAATAGCAGTAATTGCAGATAGTTCTGCTGACGCTAAATATACATTTGCTCCTTTTCCAAGACGATTTGGAAAATTTCGCGTAGATGTAGACAACACAGTTGCATTATCTTCTACACGCGCTTGATTTCCCATACACAAAGAACACCCGGGCATTTCAGTTCTTACTCCAACTTTTTCATAAATATCGTAAAACCCTTCTTCTTTTAATATTTTTTCATCCATTTTTGTTGGAGGTGCAATCCATAATTTTGTCTTTAATAAATCCTCTTGTTCTTTTAAAAGTTCACCCGTTGCACGAAAATGACCGATATTTGTCATACAACTTCCAATAAATACTTCATCTATTTTTTCTCCAACTACATCTGATAATAAAACCGCATCATCTGGATCATTTGGAGCGCATAAAATAGGTTCTTTAATATCATCTAATTGTATATCAATAATTTCTTCATATGTAGCGCCTTTATCTGCTTTCATTAATACTGGATTTTCTAACCATTTTTCCATTTGTTTTATTCTTCGTTCAATGGAACGAACATCACCATAATTTTCTTTTATCATCCATTTTAATAGAGTAATATTTGATAATAAATATTCAATGACAGGTTCTTTATTTAGTTGAATGGTGCATCCAGCAGCAGAACGTTCTGCGGTTGCATCAGATAATTCAAATGCTTGTTCGCATGTTAAATTAGGTAATCCTTCAATTTCTATAATTTTTCCACTAAATATATTTTTTTTATTTTGTTTTTCAATTGTTAATAAACCTTTTTGTTTCGCAACATATGGAATGGCGTGTACTAAATCACGTAATGTAATTCCTGGTTGCATTGTTCCATGAAAACGAACACATACTGAAGGAGGCATATCTAACGGCATTGTTCCTGTTGCTGCGGCAAATGCAACTAATCCAGAACCCGCTGGAAAAGACAAACCAATTGGAAAACGCGTATGTGAATCGCCACCTGTTCCAATTGTATCTGGTAATAACATACGATTTAACCAACTATGAATAATACCATCTCCTGGTTTTAAAGAAATTCCTCCGCGAGTTTGGATAAATTCTGGCAATGTATTATGTGTAATTACATCAATGGGTTTTGGATAAGCAGCAGTATGACAAAAAGACTGCATTACTAAATCAGCGCTAAATCCCAAACACGCCAAATCTTTTAATTCATCGCGCGTCATTGGACCAGTTGTATCTTGAGAACCAACACTTGTAACAAGTGGTTCACAATAACTTCCTGGTAAGACTCCTTCTACATTACACGCTTTACCCACCATTTTTTGAGCAAGTGTATATTTTTGATTTTTCTTTGGTTTAGTAGTTTGTTGTGGTAGAAAAATAGATGATTTACTTTTTTCATTTAATGTATTTTGAGATTTTGCTGTAAGTCCTTTTCCAATAATCAATTGTATGCGACCTCCTGCTTGTACACTATCTAAAATATTATCTTGTTTTAACTTCCATTCGCATAAAGTTTCTCCACTATGATGATCTTTTGTAACTCCTTCATATGGATATATATCAATCAATTGTCCTGTTTTTAATTGTTCTACATCCATTTCAATTGGAAAGGAACCGCTATCTTCCATAGTATTGAAAAAAATAGGGGCAATTTTTCCACCAAAACAATAACCACCGCTTTTTTTATTTGGTACATATGGAATTTCATTTCCAAAATGCCATAAAATACTATTTGTTGCGCTTTTACGACTAGAACCTGTACCAACAACATCTCCGACATATGCAATTGGATATTTTTGTTTACGTAATTGATTAATTTGTTGAATTGGACCAATTTCATATTCTTTATCTGGAAATATACCATCTCGAGGGATTTTTAACATAGACTGAGCGTGTAATGGAATATCTGGACGACTCCACGCATCTTGCGCTGGTGATAAATCATCTGTATTTGTTTCTCCAGAAACTTTAAATACATTTAATGTTATTTTTTCTTTAATCTTTGGTTTATTTTGAAACCATTCACCTTGACTCCATGAATATAATAATTTTTCAGCGTATATATTTCCATTTTTATATTGTTCTTCAATATCATAAAAAGAATCAAAAATAAGAAGAGTATTTTTTAATTGATTATACACATTATATTGATGTTCTTCATAATTAAATAAAGATGTTAAAACATTTACATTATATCCTCCTTGCATTGTTCCTAATATATGAATTGCTTCTTGTGGTGTAATAATATTACAATATGTTTGATATTTACATATTTTTTGTAAAAATTCAGCTTTATGTTTACTTGTTTCATCTACTCCTGGGGTAATACGATTTTTTAATAAATTTAATAAGAATGGACTATCTTTATAATGATAATCATTACTTATTAAAATAGAACATAATTCTTTTACTTCTTCTAAATTTAAAGGAA
>MDTG01095167.1_pt1 | contig 10537 bp, 7 predicted proteins | sample 811421 | NCBI WGS metagenome assembly MDTG01 (sample SAMN05326645, study PRJNA326480) | marine metagenome | isolation source: seawater | place: Pacific Ocean: South East | collected 2011
ATGAAGCCAATCTATTAATACAAGATTACTTTCTCGAATTATCAGAAAAGAAAAGTCAAGAGGCTACTGCTGAAGGAAGTTCTTTTTTAATTGAAAACGCTAAGAAAGTAGGTGTCATCACAACTTCATCGGGCTTACAATATGAAATAATTACTAATGGAATAGGGGCGACACCTAGTGAATCTGACAAGGTTACTGTTCATTATCATGGAACACTATTAGACGGTACTGTCTTTGACAGTTCGGTAGACAGAGGTCAGCCGGCTACATTTCCTGTAAACGGTGTTATTCCAGGTTGGGTAGAAGCTTTACAATTAATGAATGTAGGTTCAAAGTATAAGCTGTATATACCATCTGATTTAGCCTATGGTGAAAGAGGAGCAGGAGGGGCAATAGGACCAAATGCTACACTTATCTTTGAAGTAGAATTATTGTCTATAAACTAATGGCATTAATCAACGAATTAGAAAAGCAAGGTAATTTTTTGTTTAAATATAGAGGGCAATTTCCAGTTGTCCTCTTTATTTTGGCTATTCCATTCCTTTATTTTACTGATTCTACACACCCTTTATTAGCAGAGAATTATTCCGTTTTAGCCATAGCTTTGTCTTTAGTTGGATTTTTAATTCGTGCTTATACCATCGGTACAACACCTCGAGGCACTTCTGGAAGAAACACCAAAGAACAAGTGGCAGAAGTTTTGAATAGTACCGGTATTTATTCTATGGTCAGACATCCTTTATATTTGGGTAATTATTTTATGTGGATAGGTATTGTAGTATTTACATTCAATTGGTATTTTGTTGTAGTGGTTAGTCTGTTGTATTGGGTATATTATGAGCGTATTATGTTTGCCGAAGAACGTTTTTTGGAACGCAAATTTGGACAGCAATACTTAGAATGGGCTAGTAAGTTACCAGCATTTATACCTAAGTTTTCACAATTTAAAAAGAGCAATATTCCTTTTTCATTAGTAAGTGTTTTAAGGAGAGAATATTCGGGCGTACTAGCTACGGTCATAGGTTTTGTATTTGTGCTATTGCTAAGGAATTTTTTTGAAGGAAATAAGGTTCTTGTTTGGGAGTCATGGCTGAATGTACTTGCCATTACTACACTAGTAAGTTTAGTTCTAAGAACATTAAAAAGAAGTACCTCATTATTAGATGAAGAAGGAAGGTCGTAAAAATTAAAAAACCTATTTGAAGAGTTGACAAAAATAGTATATTTGCCGTCCCAACTATGGCGAGGTAGCTCAGTTGGTTAGAGCGTCGGATTCATAACCCGGAGGCCGAGAGTTCAAATCTCTCCCTCGCTACTCTAAAAAGCCCCTGCAAACGCAGGGGCTTTTTTTGTTATAATAACTCAATGATTACCAGTGAAGTGTCTAGAATATTACTTCTTAGTAGCTTTCAGTGAAAAGACATAAGGCAAAGATTGCTTAGCTCTATTTTTCAGAACATACTGACCTTCTTGGCGTTCAACGGTGCCTTTTATGAAATAAGGAGAGTAGTCAAACTCCTCAAAAGACTGTAATTTTAAACCATTAGATTCGAGGGCAACAAAAATTTCACTTAGAGAATGATTCCACCAGCAATATTCCGTTTTCATATCTTCACCACCATCGGTGTAAGAACCCATTTCTAAAGTTGTAGGAGTATTCTCATCAAAAAAGTAAGGGTGTTGTGTTTTATCGTCTAGGATGTCTAATACAGGGTGAAACTCGACAAGAAGAAAAGTACCACCTTGTTTGAGGTGTTTAGCTACTATTGAGCCCCACAATTTGAGGTCCGGTAGCCAGCCTAATGTACCATAAGACATAAATATAATATCAAATTCTTTTTCTAAATCAAGAGTAAGAACATTAGATTCTACAAAATTAGCCTCAATATTGAGCTCTTTAGAAAGTCCTTTGGCGGCAGATATAGCAGCAGGAGAGAAGTCCACAGCAGTAACATCTGCCCCTTTTTTAGCCCAAGACAAAGAATCTTGACCAAAGTGGCATTGCAGATGTAAAAAAGACTTGCCTTTAACATCGCCCATAGCTTCTAACTCAATAGATTTGAGTGACATGGGGTCTTTTTTGAAAGATTCCAAATCGTAAAAGTCAGATTTGAGGTGAATAGCGGTTCTATCTTCCCAGGACTGACGATTTATTTCTATCTTTTTGTTTAATTTATCCATCGGAGCAAATAAACAAAATTTTATTATAAATCTTTCTTACATACTTAATAATCTCCTCTCATGAGTGGGGACAGATAAACGCCGTTTATTAGGGGTGTATATCATTCAGCTTTGTATTAAGTGCTTTGGGCGAAGCAGTTTCAAACACACCTCAATAGATAGGCTTTTCCTTATCAAGAGTTTACATTAATTACAGTCAAAAAAACATAGTAAAATTAGGCTTTTGTTGTTTTTGACAAGATCAATTGATGGAAGACTTTCAGAATGAGTTAGGTGTCAATGTGGTTTAATCACTATGAGTTAAACAAAGAATTTTATTTTTTTTCTATTTCAATAATTTGTGAGTTCACAAACAGAAACATCTAAATAATAAGCAATCTTATATAAGGTAAAGTATGTAGGATTTGAGTCCCCTGACTCCAAGCGACTTAAATTAGATTTTTCCATATTACATTGAGCGGCTAAGACCTGCTTGGGAATTCCTTTCTTCTCACGAATGTTTTTTATGTTTTTTTCCTATGAGATGTTGCATTTTAATTTTATCAAATACTACTTTCAATTGAACTGATTTAGGTTATCAATAATGATAATATTTGTACATTTGGGCTTTTAGCTAAAACTTATTTAAATCATGAAAAAATTACATTCTTTAGGGGTAGCATCTAACTTATTACGCTTTTTATTATTAATTGGAACAACAACTACCAGCTGCAATAAAGTAAAAGGATGTATGGACTCTATAGCTAAAAACTACGATGCTTTAGCGGAAAAAGATGATGGAAGTTGTATATATGAGGGTAAAGTGCTCTTTTGGTATACAGAGCCTGTCTGGGAATATTTAATTAACGATAGATCTGTGACTTCTTTGGCTTATTATGTCGGAGGGGAATTAGTGGGGTCATCAGCTGCAAGTGTTTTTTATATCTCAAACCCTGAATGTGGAGATTACGGTACCATCACTGTCACAAGAGATTTGGGTAAATTAAAGTCAAAACAATTTTCTTTTAAAATAGAAGACGGTATTGATGGAGAAGTAATTTGGAGTGGAACTATAAATTTTGTAGCTAATTCTTGTTTAAAAATTCAATTAGTTGAATAAGTAAAAAACTATTAAATTTAAAAGTATCTATTAGCTTAGACTGATTTAATCATTGTAACTAATAGATACTTTTTGTTTTTAATAAGCAAACAAAGGAAACTGACTCATAAGCTCGTTTACTTTTTTGCGGACACTAAGAATAACTTCTTCGTTATCGATATTCATCAATACCTCGTCTATTAAATCTACAATTTGAGGAATGGTATATTCCTTAATTCCTCGTGTAGTGATAGCAGGAGTACCTACTCGCATACCAGAAGTAATAAATGGTGATTTGTCATCAAAAGGCACCATGTTTTTATTAACTGTAATATCGGATTTTACAAGTGTATTTTCGGCATCTTTACCCGTTACACCTTTGGAGCGTAAGTCCAATAACATACAGTGGTTTTCAGTGCCACCAGAAATAACTTTATAGCCTTTATCTATAAAGCACTGTGCCATAACAGCCGCATTTTTTATTACTTGAGCCGTGTACGCTTTGAATTCAGGTTCTAGGGCTTCTCCAAACGCAACCGCTTTAGCACCAATTACGTGCTCTAAAGGTCCACCTTGTGTGCCAGGAAATACTGCCGAGTTCAATAGTGCAGACATTTTTCTGATGTTTCCTTTGGGCGTTTTTAATCCCCATGGATTATCAAAATCTTTGCCCATCATGATAAGTCCACCTCTAGGTCCACGTAAAGTTTTGTGAGTTGTGGTTGTAAGGATATGGCAGTGTGGTGCAGGGTTGTTTAGGTGTCCAGCGGCAATAAGTCCAGAAGGGTGAGAGATGTCGCCCATAAGTAATGCACCCACCTTATCGGCAACGGCTCTAAAACGAGCGTAGTCGATATCTTTAGAGTAGGCCGAAGCACCACATATAATAAGTTGTGGTTTTTCTTCTATGGCAGTTTGTTCCATAGCATCGTAGTCAATAAGCCCATCTTCTTCTTTTACAGAATAGAAGCTCGTTTGATATGTTTTGCCAGAAAAGTTGACAGGAGAACCGTGTGTAAGGTGTCCGCCGTGAGCTAGGTTAAAGCCTAATATTTTGTCTCCGGGTTTTAGTACCGCAAGATAAACAGCAGCATTAGCTTGTGAACCTGAGTGGGGTTGTACATTGGCATATTCAACATCAAAGAGTTCTTTGACTCTATCAATAGCCAATTGTTCTACCTTATCTACCACTTCACAACCACCATAGTAACGCTTGTTTGGAAAACCTTCAGCATATTTATTGGTCAGTACCGAACCCATGGCTTCCATCACTTGTTCGCTCACGAAATTTTCGGAGGCAATAAGCTCAATTCCTGATGTTTGACGGTTTTTTTCTTCCTCAATAAGCTCAAATATTATGTTATCTCTTTTCATTGGTAAATTTTATATAATTTCGCTTTATTAATTTTTGCGGGAACAAAGATAGAAAATGAACAATACTATTACTCAATTATTTGGCATAAAATATCCACTTATTCAAGCAGGTATGATTTGGTGTAGTGGTTGGGAGTTAGCATCGGCAGTAAGCAATGCTGGTGGGCTAGGTATAATCGGTTCAGGCTCTATGTATCCCGATGTATTGAGGGAGCATATTCAAAAATGTCAAGCCCATACGGACAAGCCTTTTGCAGTCAATTTACCACTGCTTTATCCTCAGATTGATGATCATATTTCCATTCTTATTGAAGAAGGGGTCAAGGTAGTATTTACTTCGGCTGGAAATCCTGCTAAGTGGACTAGTCATTTAAAAAAGCATGGAATAACTGTAGTTCATGTGGTCAGTAATGTCAAATTTGCATTGAAGGCTGTTGATGCTGGAGTAGATGCAATAGTAGCTGAAGGCTTTGAGGCAGGAGGGCATAATGGTAGGGAAGAAACCACAACGATGTGTCTTATTCCACTGATAAGAAAAGCCGTTTCAGTACCCTTGATTGCTGCTGGAGGTATTGGTAGCGGTGCAGGAATGTTGGCGGCTATGGCTTTGGGTGCTGACGGTGTGCAGATAGGAAGTCGTTTCATTGCTTCGCCAGAATCTTCGGCGCATCAAAATTTTAAAGACTATATTCTAAAAGCCAAAGAGGGCGATACCCAATTGATGTTAAAAGAAATCACTCCTGTTAGACTTTTAAAGAATGAGTTTTATCATCAAATTATTACAGCCTATGAAAATGGAGCAACAAAAGAAGAACTTCAAGAATTGTTGGGCAGGGGCAGAGCAAAGAAAGGTATGTTCATGGGCGACTTAGAAGAAGGTGAATTAGAAATCGGTCAAATATCGGCAACGATGAATACGATCAAACCTGCCGCCGAAATTGTTCAAGAAATAATTGAAGAATTTGATATGATGAAAAATAAATTATCCAAAATAGTGTTGTAGACTTATCCGTTAGTTAATTATAATAATGCGAATTCTCAAAACTTTTATATTAGCCTTGCTTATTTTGAGGTCGTTTGTGGCTTTTTCTCAAGACCCAGATGCTCCACTAATCACTTATGTTAGTGTTAATCACAGCACTCAGCAAGTGGATATAAACTGGGTAAATACAACCACAGATGTTGTGGGCTATGTTATTTATTTTCAAGATATTTCTGGTTTATGGATTCCGCTAGATACCATAATGGGAATTAACAACACGAACTACTCCACACAAAACGCTAATCCTCAACAAAAAATAGAAACCTTCAGTGTAGTAGCTTTCGATGCTTTGGGCAATAGTAGTGTTCGTAGCGATTCGCATTCTACCGTTTTCCTTCATTATGACTATGAAAATTGTGATACCATTCTTCAGCTGAATTGGAACAGTTATCTCAATATGTACGGCATGGATGGTTATCAGCTAAAAATAACTAGAGAAGATTTGTTATCCGGCATTCCTTTTCCAGAACAAACAATTGCTATTAGTCAAACGGATTCTTCTTATGATTTTCCTATTGAATATTCTAGCAAATACATCTTGTGGTTAGAAACAATAAGCCCCGTTAATTATATCTCAAAATCCAATATATTGGAAATAGTAACTACCGATATTGATGTGCCTATGTACAGTTATATCAATAGGGTTAGCGTTGTTGGAGAAAATAGTATAGAGGTAAGTGTCTTATCTAATTCTGAAGATTTGAGTCACGTTAATATTTACAAGTCTAATTTAGAAAATGGTTTTCAATTTTTTTTGGGTAAAGCCAATCTAACTAATGATGAATTTACAACTATTGACCCATTAGTTTTGCCAGAAAGAAATGTGTATTACTATAAGTCCAAGCCAGTAGATATTTGTGGTAAAGAATATAAGTTGCCCCAATTCAGTGGAATAACGGATACATCTGTAGCCTACAATTTAAAATTGACTCCGCTATCCGTCACTAAAGAATCTATTTCAGTAGAATGTGGTAAATACGATAATTTTATATCGAGTTCACATATTGAATTATGGAAAGAAGTTAACGGTGAAAAAAGCTATTTGCAAGACGCTTATCCAGATATGCAATACGATGTGCCTATACGGTCTGATGTAGGTAAGGTTTGTGTCTATCTTCTCTCTACTGAAAACCTCAATAATTCTCTAAATAGAAAAGATTCTGTTCTATCAAATAAGGTATGTATTTCAAAATCTCCCTTACTGTTTATTCCTAAAGCCTTTACACCACAAAATCAAGACTTGAAGAATAACGAATGGAAAGTTGTTGTTTATGGAGAAAATGCCATTCAAAATTACAGTTTGAAAATCTACACAAGGTTTGGAGAAGCTATTTTCGAAACCAATTCCATACATGAGGCTTGGGACGGTACTATTAATAATTCACTTGCACCAGATGGAGTGTATATTTATAGTATTCAAATTGACTACGCACAAGGTGAGCAATTACACGAGGGTGGAAGTATAATGCTATTTCGATAATCTCATTTAAAATATCTTCTATTTGTTTAAGATTTTACTACCTTTGCCACACTAATTTTTGAGTATGGATTACAATCAGAAAATAATAGGCGAAGGATTGACATACGACGATGTGTTGCTAGTACCAGATTATTCTGATATTTTACCACATCAAGTCAATGTATCTACTCAGTTTTCTAGGAACATTAAATTGAATATTCCTATCGTATCTGCAGCGATGGACACTGTTACAGAAGCAAAAATGGCTATCTCTATGGCTCAAGACGGTGGCATTGGGGTACTTCACAAAAATATGTCAATTACTGAGCAATCGGCTGAAGTACGCAAGGTCAAGCGTTCAGAGAGTGGCATGATTCTCGATCCTATAACATTGCCTCAAGATTCTCTTGTTAGTGATGCTTTAGAGATAATGAAAGAAAATAAAATAGGAGGTATTCCTGTTATTGCAGATGAAGGTGATTTAGTAGGAATTGTGACTAATCGAGATTTGCGTTTTGAAAAAAATCACTCTAGACCAATCTCTCAAGTTATGACAAAGCTTGATAATTTGATTACTACTCAACTTACCGATTTAGAAAATGCCGAGGATATTCTTCAAGCTAATAAAATTGAAAAGTTGCCTGTTGTTGATGAAAATGGTAAATTAGTCGGACTAATTACCTACAAAGACATCATGAAAAACAAAACGCGCCCCAATTCTTGCAAAGATCAATATGGTCGATTAAGAGTGGCAGCTGCAGTAGGTGTTACTGCCGATGTTAGCGAGCGTGTCCAATCTCTAGTAGATGCAGGTGTTGATGCTATTATTGTAGATACTGCACATGGTCACAGTAAGGGAGTTATCGATACCGTTAAGAAATTAAAATCCGAATTTGACATAGATATTATTGCAGGTAATATTGCTACTGAACAAGCCGCTATAGCTTTAGCCGATGCAGGTGTAGATGCTGTTAAAGTAGGCATTGGTCCAGGTTCTATTTGTACTACTCGTGTAGTAGCAGGGGTAGGGCTTCCTCAACTATCAGCAATTATTAGTGTGTCAAAAGCACTAAAAGACAGAGGTATACCTATCATTGCAGATGGTGGTGTGCGTTATTCTGGAGATATTGTAAAAGCTATGGTAGCAGGAGCAAGTTCTGTCATGTTAGGTTCAATTTTTGCAGGTGTTGAAGAAGCACCCGGAGAAACTATCATATTTGAAGGTAGAAAATTTAAAACCTACAGAGGTATGGGTTCAGTAGAAGCTATGCAGGCAGGTTCTAAAGATCGCTACTTTCAATCTAATCAAGATAATGCCAAAAAGCTAGTGCCAGAAGGTATTGTTGGTAGAGTAGCTTTTAAAGGAAATTTAGATGAAGTTATTCACCAGATGATTGGTGGATTGAGAGCAGGGATGGGATATTGTGGTGCTCACAACATCGCTGCACTTTCAGAAGCAAAATTTATAAGAATAACATCTGCAGGAATGGCCGAAAGCCACCCACACGATGTAAGTATTACAAAAGAAGCACCTAACTATAGTCGATAAACTTATTTAATAATTAAACTTAAACAAAATGAACAAAATTCTAATTTTATTAGCCTTTGCACTTACTTCAAGTATTGCTATGGCAGGTGGTAACTCACCAGTTAAAATGACTTCTTCCACAGGTGATGATCCTGATATGGTTATGCAAGTAGGACCAGAAAAGGTACAACTTGGAGAATTTGAGTCAATTTTCAACAAAAACAATAATGAAGAAAAGGTAACCCAAAAATACTTGGACGATTACACTGATTTATTTATTGATTTCAAAAGAAAAGTATTGTATGCCCAAGAAAATCAGATGGATACATCTGTAACTTTTAAAAATGAGTTAGCGGGATACAGAAAGCAACTTGCTCGTCCTTATCTGACTGACCAAGCTGCTGAAGATGAACTAGTCGCTGAGGCTTATGAAAGAATGAAGTACGAAGTGCAAGCTAGTCATATCCTAATTAGTGTTGCTGATAATGCATCTCCTCAAGATACTTTAGATGCTTACAACACAATTAAAGGATTGAGAAATATAGCTCTAAAGGGTGAAGATTTCGGTAAATTAGCCAATGAATATTCTAGTGACCCGTCTGCCAAAACCAATAATGGTGATTTGGGTTACTTTTCAGCATTCCGTATGGTTTATCCATTCGAATCAGCAGCTTTCAATACACCAGTAGGAAAGGTTTCTGATGTTTTTAGAACTCAATTCGGTTACCACATATTAAAAACGGCCGATAAAAGACCTAACAGAGGAGAAGTTAAAGTTGCTCATATCATGATAGAAGAAAGAGAAGATGCAACCTCTAATGAAAAGGCAGTTAATCAAGAGAAATTACAACAATTGATGAAGTCTTTAAGTGATGGTGCATCTTTCGAAGAAATGACTAAATTTTCTGATGATAAAGGTTCAGCCAAAAATAACGGTGAGTTACCTTGGTTTGGTGCTGGTCAGATGGTTCCAGAATTTGAAAACACAGCTTTCAACCTAAGCTCAGCAGGAGAGGTTTCAAAACCTATTCAAACAATGTACGGTTGGCATGTTATTAAATTACTAGACAGAAGAGGTATACCTTCGTTTGAAGATTCTGAAGCGGATATCAAAAATAAAATTAAGAGAGATAGTAGAAGCAATAGAGGAGTAGAATCTTTAATAGCAAGAATTAAAGATGAGTACAACTTCTCTGAAGGTAGAAGTCGTAGCCCTCTTGATCATACTGACTTTTATATACCTAGACTAAATCAATTAAATATTGATTTAGGTGGTAACTATTCTAACAACATAGACCCATTTTGTAAAATCAATTATAAAAAATGGGATAGAGCGTCTTATACTACTGACGGTAAAACCATGTTTACTTTAGATGGCATCGCTTACACTCAAGATGATTTTGCTGATTATTTAGCAGCAAACAAAATCAATGTAGATTCAGCAAATAGCTGTCCAGTAGTAAAACAGAGATACGAAGAGTGGGTAAACAAAACCTGTTTGGATTATGAGGACTCCAAGCTAGAAGAAAAATACCCCGAGTTCAAGGCTTTAATGAAAGAGTACCACGATGGTATCATGTTATTCGATTTAATGGATCAAAAAGTATGGTCAAAAGCTATTGACGATACTGCAGGCTTGTTAAATTACTACAACTTAACTAAAGAAAATTACCAGTGGGACGAAAGAGCTTTAACAACAGTTTACACCTCCAACGATGAGTTAACAGCTAGTAGAGTTAGAACACTATTGAACAACCGTTATAACTCTAGTGTGTTGACCTCTGAAGAAATGAGTTATTTAGGCTTTGGAAAAGGCGAATTCTATTTAAGTGACACACGTATTTTAAAATTGATGAACCGATACAGAGCTAATAA
>MDTG01160640.1_pt1 | contig 10537 bp, 9 predicted proteins | sample 811421 | NCBI WGS metagenome assembly MDTG01 (sample SAMN05326645, study PRJNA326480) | marine metagenome | isolation source: seawater | place: Pacific Ocean: South East | collected 2011
CTTCATCTCTTCTAAAGAATTGGAAATACGATAGTGAAGATAGGTTATGGGGATCTTTTTATAATTTTTATGATTCTAAAGAGGTAAAAGTAAAAGAGTTAATTGTAAATCCAAAAAAAGGAATGAGTTTTCAAAAACATAAACATAGGAATGAAATTTGGCTTGTTACTAAAGGATCTTGTGAAGTTGTATATTCAAATAAAGATCCAAATCAAAAAGAAAAAGTAATTTTAGAAAAGTTTGACAAATTTATTGTCAACGAAGGTCAATGGCATCAAATAGTTAATCCTTTTGAAGAAAAGTGCCATATCATTGAAATACAATACGGAGATTCAGTCATTGAAGATGATATCGAACGGTTAAGCTATTATGATGATAAAAAAGTATAAATTCTTCTTTTATTTATTATTCTTATGCAATACACTCACCAATCATTAGGCTGGATGGCAGAGTGGTTATGCAGCGGCCTGCAAAGCCGTTTACGCCGGTTCGATTCCGGCTTCAGCCTCCAAATAATATGAAAGTAGGAATTATTGGTTTTGGTTTTGTTGGTAAGGCTTTACGAAATGGCCTTAAGGATGATGTTAACTGCATAGAAATAGATCCAAAATTAGGTACAAATATCAATGACTTAATAAAACATAAAGCTGACATCGTATTCATATGTTTGCCAACACCCATGAAAGATGACGGGACCCAAAACATTGATATAGTTAAAAATGTGATAGACGAAATTAATAAATTTGATTCAAACTTATTAATTGTTATTAAAAGCACAATACTACCAAAATATATAAAAGATATTTCAAAAATAAATACCAATTTAGTTATTAACCCTGAATTTTTAAGAGAAAATTTTGCAGATGAGGATTTTATAAATTCTAATATTGTTGTTTTTGGTGGCGATAAAAATAATTGCAATAAGGTATCTTACTTTTACAAAAATCACACTAAATGTATATGTAAAGAACATATTATCACTGATGGTGAGTCAGCCTCACTTATTAAATACACAATAAATTCTTTCCTTGCATTAAAAGTAATATTTTTTAACGAAATGAAATCTGTATTTGATAATTTAAATTCACAAAATGATTGGCCTAATTTCATAAAAGCTTTATCAAATGATCATAGAATGGGCGACTCTCATATGAACGTACCTGGTCCAGATGGAAGATACGGATTTGGTGGACCGTGTTTTCCTAAAGACGTTAGTGCACTTATAGAGTATTCAAAAGAGATTGGTTTTGAATTAAGTTTACTAAAGAAAGCTAATGCTATTAATAATAATATTAGAGCAGAGTATAATGATTTATCTCTTAGGGAAAAAGAGCAAAATATTAAATATAAGACTGACAAAGAGGAGTAATTTGAAATATGCCCGAGTGGTGGAATTGGTAGACACAAGGGACTTAAAATCCCTCGATAGAAATATCGTGCCGGTTCAAGTCCGGCCTCGGGTACCATCTAAAAGTAATTAAATCTCAAGGATCATTTAACCAGTAAAGACAGATATGAAAAGTCTAATTAATATAGAAAAACTTTCAGATGAAGATGAAATTACGTTTGCTGACTATGTTATATACCGTCTTTTAGATTATCAAGTTGATACTTTTTTTGGTATTACCGGTGGAGGGATTATGTATTTAATAGATTCCCTGGCTCGAAATTCTAAGACTAAATTAGTATCAGTGCATCATGAGTCTTTTGGTGGTCTTGCTGCCGATGCATATTCAAAAGTTAGTAATAATATTGGAGTTGCGCTTGGAACTACTGGGCCTGGTGTAACAAATCTTTTTACTTCTTTATCAGCAGCATGGCAGGATAGTTCAAAAGTACTTTTTATTGGAGGACAGGTAAAGTCTGCTGATTCATCAAGAATAAATAATTTTAAAGTAAGACAAAATGGAACCTTTGAGTTTGATGCTATTGATAACTATAAAAGCATCACAAAATATTGTGATATTATCCAAGATGTTAAATCTGGTATTATTCAACTTGAAGAAGCAATATATTCGCTAGACGATAAAAGACCTGGCCCAGCATACATAGAAATTCCCTTAGATGTTCAAGGAAAAAAATTAAAGATAAAAAACATAAAAAAAATTCATTCTTCAATTAAAAAACCTTCTGAAAAACCAAATAAAATTTCTGTTGATTTGAAGGCTTCAAAGAATCCTTTATATATAATAGGTGCAGGTGTTCTTAAAAGTAACTCTGCAAAGAAATTAAGAACATTTCTGATAGAAAATGATTTACCTTACGTGGTTACACCTCTGGCAATAGGATTTTCAGATTCTAATGATAAAAATTACCTTGGTGTTCTAAGCATAAGAGGAAATCGTTCTGCTAATATTATTAGTCAACAAGCTAATACCATTATTATTTTAGGCTGTAGTTTGCATCAACAAATTGTGGGATGGGATCCAAAATTATTTAATCCAAAAGCAAAAAAAATATGGTTTGAAATAGACAAAAATATCACTGATTTAAGATCAAAGGAAATTTCTATTGATGATATTTATAATATTACTGTCGATCAAGCATATGACGCTATTAAGGAAAATAGAATTGAAAAAGACTCTCTCAAAAAGTGGAATTCATATGCACGAGAAATAAAAAGTAATTTTTATAATTACAAAAAGTCTTCAACTGAGTTAGACCTCTATCATGCAATGGATATTTTGAATAGATATATTGAAAAGTTTTTTTGTATTGCCACGGATGCAGGTCAACCATGGTATATAGTCCCTCAGTCACTTCGACTTTCAGAAGATATACAATTTATCTCATCTGGATCTTTTGGAGCTATGGGGATGACAGTTCCATATATGATTGGTGCAGGGCAAATAAATCCAGAAAAATCTGTTCTTGGTGTTATTGGAGACGGATCTTTGATGATGTGTCTTCAAGAACTTTCAACATTGAAAACATATGTATCTAATTTTATCTTAGTCATAGTAAACAATAATGGTTATAGATCAATAAGAGCCACGCATAATAAGTTTTTTGAAGGCCGTATCATTGGTACAGATAATTCGAATGGTGTATTTATACCTAATTATGAATCAATTAGTGATTCATTTGCTATTCAATACAAATCAGCCAAAACACTAGATAAATTAGATAATATTCTAAATGATTATCAAAATGGACAGTTAATTATTGAAATTTTTTCTAATAAAAATCAAGATGTTGAGCCACTTGTAGTTAGCAAGATGGATGAATCGGGTAATTTTGTAAATACTTCAATAGATGAAATGTATCCCTTCGTTGAATTTAAAAAGTTTAAATAATGATTTTAGATAAGTTAAGTAATTTTAAAATCAATAAAGATGAATGGCTCTTAATAGACTTGCGTACTGATATCCCTAATCTAGGTCCAGGAAGTGATGCAATAAATGCACATACTCAATATTCAAATCCTGTAGCAATTTTAAATAAAGATAACATTGAGGGAATAGGTGCAGGATTTACGCTAGGTCTTGGAAATAATTTAATTTGCAGTGCAATAGAAGATATTTTAAATGTATGGGATGGACAAACGCTGCGTGATATCGCACTACATAAATCAACTAGCATATATGATGCTATTTCTAATCCTCACCAATTAAGATGGTTGTCACCTAATGCTGGCGTTAATTATCAGGCTGTCGGAATAATTATGAACACAATAATTGATTGGATTGGTAAAGCTGAAAATATGCCAGCTTGGTTAATGTTTGCTAAGTTAAACAAAGATGAGTTTCATAGGTTTTATGACGAACCAATTAACTTATCCCACATCATGAAAAAAGAGGACTATTTATTTACACAAAACATCGTAAATGATGATTACAAAGATAAAGCTATTGCTGCTTATCATACAACTTGGATAGGATCTTCATCCAAAGAATTGGCAAATGAAATAAACACCATAAATAAGTCAAAAGGAATTAAATTGTTCAAGCTAAAAATCGGGAATGACATAGATGTCTTTATAAAAAAAATTCAAGAGTTAAAGTCACTTTTGCCTAAAGAGATCCTACTTTGTACAGACGCTAATCAAACAATGAATTTAAATTCAGCAAAAAAGTTTGTTTCTAATGCGGATTCCTTAGACCTTATATGGTTAGAGGAACCTTTTGCCCCGGATAATGTAGATGCTTTTAAAAAACTAATAGACTATAAAAATGCAAATAATTTTAAAATAGAAATTGTCACAGGAGAAAATTGTCCTTCCCCACATATTGCAGCTGCTCTTATGAAGATTGGTATTAATCGTTTTCAGGCTGACCCATGCAGAATGATGGGCTTCATTGACATAATTCTTGTTTCTCAACTTGGTAGATTTTTTAATGTTCCAATTACTCCTCATGCAGGAGGATCTTGTCTAGATGAACTTTCTTTGCATATAAGTTTTTATGATCAAATTCATAATAATTTAGATATCAGCAAAGCATTAATTGAAAATGTAGGATTTTGTTCACATTTTATGAAGTATCCAAGTGTTGTAAGTGATGGTAAAATTCATGCTCCAGCAAAGCCTGGACTTTTAGTTGGATTTGATAGGGAAGTTAGTAAAAAATTCATAAATTATAAAAAGGGTATCACATGGCTGAAGCTTTGATTGTTGGTGCAGGTGCAATTGGTAGAGGATACCTCCCATGGGAGCTTAAAAATTTTGAACTGACGTTTCTCGATTCAAATGAAGATCTAATAAAGAGTTTAAAAGAAAATTGTGGTTACAACACTTTTATGTCTTTTGATACGCATCTAGAAAAATATAAAGTAGATAATGCTGAATTCGTATCTTCTATTAGTGATATAAACTTAGATAATTTTGATATTGCAATAATTTGTGTTGGGCCAAGAAACTTAAAGTATCTTCCTCGAGGGCTAGGAAAATTAAAGTGCCCCATCTATAGTCTTGAGAACGACTCTGAAACAGTTTTTGAATTAAGAGATCTTTTTGATAAAGCAGATATATATTTTGGTGTTCCTGATGTAATTACCTCTTTAACAGCTTCTCCTGAAAATATAAAAGACGATGTTAATGCACTTCATACTGAAAATGGAGTTTTATACTTGGAAGATCATGGAGATATAAAGAGAGAACTTAAAGATTTAATGCCTAAAGTTGAATGGATTAGTAAAGAGAGAATGATTAAAGAATGGGACGCAAAACTATATATTCACAATACACCACACTGCATAGCTGCATTTTATGGCTACTTAAATAACTGTGAATATGTTCATGATGCTCTAGCAATAGATTCAGTTAAATTAAAGCTTAATGGAGTTGTGGATGAAGTATTGCAAACATTAAAAATTTTAACAAATCATGATCACGACTTCCTTGAATGGTATGCTGAAAAAGAAATTTCAAGATTTAGCAATAAATTACTATACGATCCAGTTAAGAGGGTTGCAAGACAACCCTTAAGAAAGCTTGCTCCGGGTGGAAGATTAGTTGGAATATTAAAACTTTGCTTACAAGCTGGAGTTATGCCTATTAATTTAGCAAATGGTATAGCAGCATCCCTAAAGTATGATTTCGAAGATGATGAGGATTCTGTTTATTTAAAAAATATAAATTACATCGGTATTGAAGCTTTTTTAAGTTTCATGATAAAAGTTAATCCTAATTCGATCGAAGGCGAATGGATAATAAACGCATACAAAAATTTTAAATCTTAGTATGGAAAATTTAATTACAAAAATAGCATTTGTAGCTGCAAAATATTTAGATTCTAATAGTGCTTCCAATGAAGTTTTGTTAAAAAAGAATAACAACTCAAGAGACGTTGTAACCGAGTTAGATTATTTATTAAATGAAAAAATTAAAAAAGTAATTCTTGAAGAAAAATCAAATGCTTTAATCCTCTCTGAAGAAGATCAAATTTGTAATAAAAGTAATTATTTTAAAGATTTAACTTTTGTAATTGACCCCCTTGATGGATCACAAAATTTCTCACTAGGATTTCCTTTTTACTCGTCATTAGTGGCAGCAATTGAAAATAACAAGATTATAGCAAGTGCAGCAGTCTCTAGTTTTAATGAGCAAATGATTATATGGGATAAAGTTAATGGATTAAAATCAAATTTTCAAAATTTTAAATCAAAAAGTATATCGCCTTCATATTTTGCTTACTCACCTATAAAGACTAGCTTAAGTGATGATTTTATCTATAAAATAATTCGTAATATTGATAAACACTCTTCAGGTATATATAGATGGGGCTCTGCATCTAACGGCATCCTTGAATTATTAAATGGTCGCATTCAATCATTTATAGGTTATGAAATAAGAATATGGGATTGTTTGGCTTTTTTACCAATCCTTCTTAATGCTGGAATTAATTCTGCATTCTACATTGAAGGAATGAATATGACCCTCATTGCTAGCTCTGATATGAAACATTATGAATCATTAAAACAAACTTTCGAAAAAAATAATATTTATCTTAAAGATTATTCTTCAATTGAGGTAAGCATTAAAAATGAATAGTATTTATTTATTTTGTGGTGGAAATAAAAATTATCCAAATGGTAAATCAAAACCACTTCAAAAATTTGGTGATGGCAATGAACTAATATTGGATAATTATCGGCATATTCAAAAGTATTTCGATAAAATTACATATGTAGTTGAACACGATGAAATCGATTTGTATAAAGAAATTCTTTCAAAATCAAACATAGATGCACAAATTTTGAAAGTAAAAAATGAAACGTCTACACTTCAAAAATTTAGAAATGCTTGTGATTTAATGGATGAAGAATTTGCCTCGTTTAGCTATCCAGATATATTTTGCAGCAAAAACTTTTGGAGTATTTCTAAGGATAAAGATTTTACTATTTCTAGAGTTTCAATTTCATCAAGGTTTCCAAGAATTTACTCAGATATTTTTACAAATGTTGTAAAGGGAATATCTAATTATCAATCTCGTGTTCCAGCAAATCCTCATTATATTTTTGGTGGTAAATTTGATTTTAATGTTGAGCAACTCAAAAAATTTATCCAAGATTTTAAAATAGAAAATAAAAATTTAGAGATAGATTTCTTAGATGAATTAGCATTAAAAAAAACAATTCATTTAAAAACAATATTTGAAGAATGGTTTAATATTGATTCAGATAGAGATTATTCAAATATGATGAAACTATATGGCAAAGACACCTAAAGTAGTATTAACAGGTGCGTCAGGCTGGTATGGAAAATCTTTTATTTATTCTTTTGTAAAGAAGTTTGGCTACGAAAATATTCATAACTTACTTCTTTTAACTTCTGATGGTAGAAATATCTATCATAAATTACTGAATCGTTCTTTTACTTCATTTAGTTTGAATAAATTTGAAGATAATTTTAAAAGTTTTGAAAAATTTAAAGACTCAGACTTATTTATTCAAGCTGCATTTTTAACTAGAGATAAAATTAACAAATATGGCAAAAAAAAATATGAAAATATTAACTATCAAATCATTGAAGATACAGAAAGATTATTTAATTATATTAATCCGTTAACCAGAGTTTTAATATCTAGTGGGGCTGTTGAGGACAATAATGATTTATATGGAAGAATTAAATGTATTGAAGAGAATTCAGTAATTGGTTCTAAGTGCTCCTCTAAAATTATATTCAGAGTATATGGGGCAATGGGAATAAATACACCGTTATCTGATTGGTCTGCAATAGCAGATTTAATATCTTCATCAAATAAATTAAATAGCGTTCATTTAAAAAGTACTAAAAATATTGTTAGAGGATACGTTTCATTTGAAAAACTATCAGAATTAATAATAAAAATGTCAATTTTTAAATTAGAAAAACTCAACCTTACAATTCCTGCCATTGAGCATGTTAGTAGCTTGCATGAAATAGCTAAAATGATTTCTCAAATAGGTAAATCAAAATTTATTCACAAAGGCATCAATCTTGAAGAAATGCCAGACATTTACACAGCAGATTCAACTAAATTTCTGGACATCTTAGATAAGTATGATATTGACAGAACATCTTTAACTGAAGATATAACAAAAACGATGCAGTCTCCTCACTTGCAATAGATTAAAATTTAATTCTAGACTAAAATTAGCAAATTATTACTACAAAATTATTAAATGCCAAAAAATAAAAAAATAAAAGCTGTTATTTTGGCTGGAGGTCTTGGGACAAGAATTTCTGAAGAAACCTCTATAAAACCAAAACCAATGATAGAAATAGGGGGAAAACCAATAATTTGGCATATACTTAAACTTTACTCTTCTCACGGTGTAAATGACTTCATAATTTGTTGCGGTTATAAAGGATATTTATTAAAAGAATACTTTGCTAATTACTTTTTACATCAATCAGACGTAACATTTGACATGGCAAAAAATAAAATGATTGTTCATGATGAAAGAGCAGAACCTTGGAAAGTTACTCTTGTTGATACTGGTGAGGATTCAATGACTGGAGGTAGATTGAAATCCATATCAGATTATTTAGTTAATGATGATTACTTTTGCATGACTTATGGTGATGGACTTAGTGATGTAAATATATCTCAACTCATCGACTTTCATGTCAGTCATGGCAAGCAAGCAACTATAACATCAGTATTTGCACCAGGAAGGTTTGGTATTCTTGACATTAATAAAGATGATCAATCTGTCAATAGATTTATTGAAAAGCCCAGAGGAGATGGCTCAAAAATAAATGGTGGATTTTTTGTTTTATCTCCTAAAGTTATCGAGCTTATCGATTCTAGTGGTACTGTCTGGGAAAAAGAACCTCTTGAGAAACTAGCACATGATAATCAGTTAATGGCATACAACCATGATGGTTTTTGGCAACCAATGGATACTTTGAGAGATAAAAACTTTTTAGAGGAACTATATAGTTCTGAAAATTGCCCATGGAAAATTTGGTAACTTATATATTTTAATGATTAGTATTTAATTTTTTTAAAAGGATTTAGAAATGAATGATTACATAAGAGTCCCCTATGGTTCAACAGTTCACGGTCAAGAAGAAATTGATGCTGTGGTGAATGTTCTTAAGACAACAACTCAGATGTCAACTAATGTTAGAGAATTCGAAGCAAAAGTTGCTGAAAAGTATGAACATGACTTTGGAATAATGGTAAATTCTGGATCTTCCGCTCTTTATTTATCAATCGAAGCACTTAATTTGCCAGAAGGTTCTGAAGTTATTACACCTGCTTTGACATTTGGAACAACTGTTGCTTGTATTGTAAATAGTGGATTAGTTCCAGTATTTGTTGATGTTAAAGAAGATACTTATTGCATTGATGAGACAAAAATTGAAGAAAAAATAAATGAAAATACATCAGCAATTGTAGCACCAGATTTGATGGGAAATATATGCGAATGGCCAATAATTAGAGAGATTGCTGACAAATACAATTTAAAAATACTTGTAGATTCAGCAGATACTATTGGTGCCACATATGATGGAGTTTCTACTGGAAGTTTTGCAGATGTGGCGATTACAAGCTTTTATGGATCTCATATTATCAATGGGGCCGGAAATGGAGGAATGATAGTTACCTCAGATAAAAAGGTAGCTGATAAATGCAGTCTATTAAGATCATGGGGAAGAAGTTCATCTTTATTTGTTGAAAGTGAAGCCATTGAAAATAGATTTAATGTTCAATTAGAAGGAATCCAGTATGATGCTAAATTTGTTTTTGAAGAACTTGGATATCAACTTGAACCATCTGAGATAAGTGCAGCTTTTGCATTAGTTCAGTTTAATAAGCTTGATAAAAATATGGAATTAAGAAATAAACATTTTGATTCACATTTAAAGTTTTTATCAAAATATGCTCAGTATTTTTCTCTTCCAAAGCAAAATCCAAAAGCATACACATGTTGGCTTGCATTTCCTATGATTGTAAAAAAAGAAGCTCCTTTTAACAGAACTGACATGCAAATTTTTCTTGAAAAAAGAAATATTCAAACTAGAGTAGTCTTTACTGGGAATGTTCTACGTCAACCAATGATGAAAAATGTAAAATATGTTGGTAAACCTGATGATTTTGTAAATGCTGATAGAGTAATGAAACAAGGAATTTTATTAGCTTGTCATCATGGGCTTGATGACGAAATGATTAATCACCTATATCAAAGTATTGATCTTTTCGTCGAACAATACACATGATAACTTTTTAAATGCCCATCGCTGAGGATAATCTAATTTTTGATTTAGATGGAACGCTCTTTGACTCTGCACCTGAAATTTTAGCTTGCCTTAAAAAAGCTCTTCAGCTTAATAATGTTGACATCAATGACAATCTTAATAAGTCAATAATTGGACCACCTTTAAAAGAAACAATCAAACATCTAGTACAAAATAAAGATACATTTAAAGTAGATAAAATAATTGAAAATTTTATAGAGTTATATGATTCTGATTATTGCTATAAAACAAAACTATATAAAGGAGTTCAAGAAACATTAAAGATTTTAGAAAAGAAAAAAAATTTAATACTTATTACTAATAAAAGAATTGTTCCAACTGAGAAAATGTTAAAAAATTCAAAAATTA
>MDTG01442065.1_pt1 | contig 10537 bp, 13 predicted proteins | sample 811421 | NCBI WGS metagenome assembly MDTG01 (sample SAMN05326645, study PRJNA326480) | marine metagenome | isolation source: seawater | place: Pacific Ocean: South East | collected 2011
AACAAATTGTGCAGAACCATTGGTAACAAGACCAACCCAATATAATCCTTTGGTGATGCTAACATCTGATGCTGTTGCTGCTGTTCTAATAGTTGCATTACCATCTAAGGTTACTTCGCCTGTTTGTCCTACAAGTGTAGTTGGTTGATGGGTTGCATTACTGGACCAAATGCCCATGACAAAATCATCACCGCTATCGCCAGTTGCCCAGTTTTCTACAGAAATTCCGTCACACGTAAAATTACTACGAGCAATAAATGCCGATGCATAAATATTATTAGCTGATAAAGTTTGTCCTGCTAATGCACCATCGCCATTAAAAGTTGTTTGTATGCTGTCACTGGGATAACAATTATCATTGTCTAAGGTATTTTCTGGATAACCTGAAATCGTGACTGCTGGTGTTGTTGGTGCGTGTATTCCCATTGTAATCTCCTATGTATCAACTTCTATGCCATCAGCAACTACTGATATGTCTCCACTACTGCCGTATGCGACTAATACTTTTGTCGTGTCCATCATAATTCCAGTGCGCTGAAAGGATTCGTTGGCAGCCAAAGATGTATCATATTGGTAATAATCTTCGTTTCCAGGTGTGCCTGATTCTGCTACGGCAATTCTAAACGTTACGGCTGACGCTGATCTATTAGTTACATTACAATTAACAATACTCATTTTGGATGAAGGTACAGTGTATATGGTCGTATTTGTTGTTGCCGATAAATCAGCCGCACCTAATTTTTTATATGCCGTTGCCATTTTTTTACTCCTTTAAATAGACATTGCGACTGCTATCGCTGCTTGTTCAATGTCAGCATCTACACTAGCATTGACTGTTAATCGTTCATCACCACCATCACTTGACTCAACAAGTGTAATGTTTGTACCGCCTACTAATTTTCCATTAAGGAAACCTGGCGTTGAATCATTACTTGACACTTTAGCCTTACCATCAAGCGTGACTGTTGATGCCAGTGTTAATGTTTCATTAGCACCCGCGCTGTTTGTTGTTTTACTTAATCCTGTACCAACAAGTAGTTTTGTGTTCAGATAAGACGGTGTTGTATCTGTTGCTGAATTAAGAACAAGGTTTGATCCTGATACAGACGCAGCGGCTATGGCAGCTTCAATTTGGGCTTTCGTTAAAGCATCGGTTGAGTCTGTACCAGAACTTAATCCTTTTACTTGGCCTGATACTGTAACCTGTCCAGCTATGGTTGTTGCTGAAGGTATATTAGATGATGATGTGTTGACAAAATCGGAACCGTCACACGCTAAACGAATACGTGTTCCATTCGGTATAGCAACACCTGATCCCGATGATGTTTTAACTGTAACAGCCTGACCAGCCGCATTCCATATATCAAATACGGTTTCTGTTGATGGAAATGTTACACTTGCGGCAGAAGATAATGTTCCTGTAAATTTAATAAAAGCTACAACACCTTCATTGCTTGCAGAATAATTTGTATGTGTAATCGTTTTATCGCCAGTTAAGGCAATAGACTGATAGCCTTTAGCCGCACGACCGATTGTTTGTAAAGATGTATTGGTGTATCCACCCCATAAATTATTTTGCTCGCCTGTAGCCATAAGGCGCAGAAGTAGTCTGGTACTGGTGCTGTCAGCCATGTCTTAATCCTTGTTTATAAGCCAATTTGAAATTTGTTCGAGTGTGTCGCGTGATGCCTGTAATTCTTCGTAGTATGCTGGCGGTACATCAATTTTTTTAACGCCATTATCGTCAACAATCTCACTACCTTCTTTAAGAAGATTTTCAACACCTTCTATAACAAACGCAGCAGCATCAACCATGCCTGCAATGTTTGCGTTAAATTTATGTGTCTGTTCATTCATACAGCTACTCCATCAGGATATCGCCATACTGTTCCATCGCTGTATACAGCAGGCTTATTAGACGCACCATCAGACACAACAACAAACTTGTATCTAAAATTAGCAGCAGACGGTAAATCACTTATGCTAAATGCCTTACCGCCCATCAACGTTACGGTGCGTTCATCAATTTCGTTTTGGATGTCATTAATTAACTGCGACATCCAAGGAGGACTTTGCGGAGGAATAGGTATGGTCATGTTACTGTTGTTTGCAATGATACTTGTATATTGCCAGGCGGTAGCATAGCGCGATCTGATTCACCGCGAATGCCTTGCAAGGCGCGTGTGTATAATGTTGACCATTCCTGAATACGACTATCTTTTAGATATATTCCACCCATCACTAACGATCCATACAGATATGCGTCTGGATGATTGTCTAAAACCCAGTTTGTATCTGTATCTGTTGTTAATGCCGGTATGCGTTGATAATACAATAACGTGTAATCATAATTTGAGTCAGGTATTGGTTTTAATTTAAAATTGCTTCCAACAATGGCTATATGTGTCGGCTGACCACTCGCGTCAGACGGAACTGCTTGTTCAAGTGCTGTTGGTGTTACAAATGATGGCATGACACTTCCACCACCCGTTGTCAGAAAAAATGTTTCTACAGATAGAAAATCTGATGGCTGGGCAAGTGTTGCGGTACTGCCTGTTAATGTTCCTGATGTAGAAGCAAGCATATCCTTAACACGTAAATCACGATTTAATGCGGCTGTTGCACGATCAATCCATTCATTACAACGTGTATCAAGTGAACTATCCCACACAACTTCTGAAAGGACAGCCGTTCTTAACGTTCCTTTATTGGTGATACTCATTCGGCTGCTACTCCTTTGCTAAGATATTCCGTTATCGGTATGGCGCAATATCCGTAACGTGGCGGTTCTTTAAAACACGATGTCAGCAAATCTTTTCTGCGTTTTGGTTCTAAACCTTTGACACGTTCAAATGCCAGTTTGTATTCAAGATGATGACGCGGGATATCAGGATCACAAAAGTCTAATGTTTGTGAATCAAGTTCTTTCAGTTCATACAATGCGCACGCTTCAGGAATTAAAATACGCATTCCTTTTGCACGACACACTCCGATCAAGTACGCCATGTTAGGTCGTTGATACGCCCATTCATCTTCGGCTGTCAGATCAACACCCCAAATTCCAATCTTTTCAATTTTTTCTAAAAAGGCGTGAACAATCATCCACGCAATTGAACTTTCAAGATACGGTTCATGTGTGTCTGGTAAACACAAGTACGGTATTTTACGAATATCATCTAATGGAAATACTTTGGCGTTTTCAATGTAGGTATCCTGCAACCATAAATCTTCACCATTGCAGTCAGCAATCGACTGAAGCCAGTCTGGATAATTCATACGATCCGATATTGTACCGTTTGTCCAGCTAGGCGGTGTGTGAATTTCGTAATGTCTTGCACCGACAAATGCCATATCCCAGGCTAAACCCCACATCTCCCAGGACTTGTCGTGGGTTGGTGCTTCTTTTCTTGTGTTGTCGCAACGACCAAGTATGCCTACTTTACGCATGAGGTTGTTCCTGTTCTTGTTTGCCATTCTTCAACGGTGCAACATCTTCGGGATCAAATTCGATTTCAAATTCACCGCCAGCCATTCTTTTCTTAATGTTTCGGCCTGCAAGCGCATGACGGGTTGTAAATCCAAGTGTGCCGATATGAACAACAAGTTTTGATACATCGTGATCTACATAAACAGGTATGTTATGCTTTTCACATTGACGGCAGAAATACACATCTTCGCCCATCACACGTAAACCGTCTTCTGTCGGCTCAAAACAAAATGCAGGAGGATCTTCTGATATTTTATTAAACACACTGATATGCGTTAGCATCAATCCCATACCTACGTGTTTTACTTGCTGTATGCCTTCATCAGCTTCTTCCGTATATAATGGCCCGACATAATCATCTGTTTCTATGTAGGCACATGGTACAGGCGGTATAGACTTACGTGTTACGTTTGCAGCAACTACGGGAACGTTATCTTTAATAAACCAGTCTAAGGCGAAAGGCGGGAAACCTTGATCGCTGTCCACCCAGTAAATGTAATCTGCTTTTTGTTCCCATGCATTCGCAACGATTTCATGGCGGTTCATTACCAGGTTTGAAGATCGTGCATGATAAATTTCAATTTCGCCTTTGTAATCGCGCATGGTGCGGGCAATGGATAACATACACATAGCCGTAACCGTTCCATTAGTCGGTATACCGATTAGGATGCGTGGATGTTTTTTCTTATTTGTATTTGTTTTTTTCTTACTCATAATCGACCAGGCCATGTTCTGAAAGCTGCGTTATCAGGATCGTTACACCATTCTTTAATCCATGATTTCGGAATATTTTTATATCCTTCACGCCTCATTTTAATCAGCCATTCGTTATAAATGTAATACGGAACACTGGCGCAATGTCTAAATTCTTTAGATGGCGTTTGATCGCGTATTTTTTCAACTTGTTTTAAAATTGGTCTGACATCCTGCTTTACACTTTTAACAATGCCTTGCAGACTGCCTTTATTAAAATGTTCTAAGTGACGTTCATCAATCAGTTCTGTTTTTATGCCTGTTGATGGATTGTCTTCTACAATCATTCTTTTCATATACAACTTCCTTAAAAAGAAGAAAGACGTTTTTCAACGCCTTTCTCCTCACTACATAATCTTAACAACTAGGACTGTGTTGCAATATCAAACACGCTACCGTGTGCGCCTTCATTCAACATTGCTAACGTATATTCAACGGTGATAAACTTACGGTCACTATCACCAGTTTTTGCAAGGTCTTGTTCCTGCATACGTCTGAGATACGCAACTGATGCATATTCAGGATCAATAATATGGCAATCCCGTTCACGCATGAATCTTGATGCGACCACACGTATCTCACCAAAATCAGATACGTAAATTTCAGCCGCAGCATTTATCGTATCTACGCTAACAGCCTGACGACCTTGTGCGCGACCAGTAAATCCTGACACAACTTGTTTGTTGTATGGGCCTACTAGCATAAGTGAAGGATCGCCACCTTCAGTAAAGACTTTTTCTAAAACATCTTTAACGTATGTTTCAGATAAATCCCTTACGGATGATGCATCAGTACGACCAGCCGTTGCTGCTCCAGCATTTGCTCCAGCAGTTGTCGCAGCAGCCGTTGCTCCTTGAACAGTAGTCGTCACATTATTCATGTTGACGTTGGTTGAAATCCAAGAATCCCATGCACGTAGCAAGCGTGGTTTAGTCGCTGCGCCTGCAAAGTATCCCTGGTTGACACCGATCAAATTAAATTCGACATCACGCTTCAGCGTTTTGCCGCGTTTGACAAGTGCATAGTCAAGCATATCATCCATGCCAGCCGTATCCATAGCGCGTTGTGTACCTGATACAGAAATTGCTTGTGCAGAAATTTGTGTATAGTTAAACACCCGCGATGGCGGTGTTATGGTTGATGCTGCGTAATCATCACCTTCTATTTGTGAATTAGATGCAGCAGCAGCGAGTGAATCTGTTGACCACTCATGCTTAGTTGATGATGCTTCAGTCTCACTCAAATGCGCCAATAATGGGCAGTCTAATGCGCTGATATTATAGATAAACGATTGTAAATCTTCGCGATTTGTGTTTACAGTATAGGTCTGTAAAGTACCTGTAGGTGCTGTCATTGTTCAATACTCCTATGTCAGCGGTTTCGGTTTTCTCTGATAAGTCGTATCGTTGCAGCTTCACGTTGGCGTTGAGAACCTTTGCCGCTTTTCAAAAAGTTTCGAGTTGCTTTGACTTCCTGTGTTTTCACACTGTCGCGTGCCTGTGTTCCAGGTACACGAACTTTCGGAAGTGCTTTAGATCGTTTGCGTATAGCAGGCTTTTTGTTTTCAATGTTCCTGTATTGGCTTGCATCGTACAATGCCTTGTATAACCATGCAGGATGAACACCACGAATTTGATCTTCGCTTGCTCCTGCATCTTTTGCATAATTAAGTATGGCTTCCCGAACAAAAAATTTACCTTCTTTGTCTTTCTTTTCCCAGTCAGGTAAGATTTGGACAATTTTCTGATATTCGCGCTGTGCGTAATCATTTAACAGCTTTTGATTTTCTTCGGTCTTTTCTTCCTGCGTTTTCTTGATTTCTTGATCCATTTGCTCAATAGCAGAAACGCGGTCGTCATAAACGAGTTTGCGTCTTTGGTATTCAGTTGGATCATCGTCAAGCAACGTTCGATCAGGCGGTTTTCCTTTCATGCTTTCCAACATGGACTTTGCATGAGTCAGTAAACCTTCATACTCATTTCGATCTTCGCTAACTTTCTTCTGTGTTTCGGCAACTTGGTTTTGCTCATCGCGCATCTTCTGATACTGCCGCGATAATTCAGAACGACCTGAATAATTTTCTTTCAAGTCTGCAAGACTAACCTTCTGCATTTCACCTGAGACTTTTACATCAAGTGTGTAATCATCTGTCAGATCAACAAATTCAGGATCGTCTTGTTGTTCTGCGTCATCAGTTTCTTCCGATGCTTCAGTTTCGCTTTCACTTTCAAAAAGATCAGCCTGATCTGCTTCACCTTCAGGTTCTTCTGTAACGCCATCTTCAGACGGTTGTGCTTCGGCTGTATCGCCTGCACGACTGTTCTGAAGGAATTGCACCACATCAGCTTCACTGACGCGGCCTTCGGGAATACCAGTTCCTTTTAATTCGCTTCCTGATGTGTCAGGATTGGCGTTTTCAGGACTTATGGTTTCATTCATTTAACTAATTCCTTTTCTATAAAATTGACCTTAATGGTTTTACCTTTCCAATATCTTCAAGTTTTGTTTTTGCAAATTCTCCATCGGAAAGAACACCGTGTAAATGCGCCCGCACTGCCCGAAGAACATTAATAGCCACTTGCCAGCGATAGCGGTGTTCGTCATCCTTCGGGCCTGCGTTTAAAAGCGCACCAATATAATCTTGTTCCAGCGCATCAAATGCTTTTACAAATTCTGTGTTATTCAAAACAGATGCAGCTTCGCCTGCCGCACGCATATCTTTGTTTAGTTCAATAATGTCATCATCATTCATCTTGTGTTTCTTCTTCCTTCGGTTTTACTTCTTTTTTTAATTCGTCAATGGCCTGTTCCATTTCTGTCAGACGTTTGCTCAAATCACTTTCAGTTGTCGGGCCTTCCGCATTCTTCATTGCAAATTCAGCAAGTTTTATGTCACGGGTAACTGCGCGGTCTTCATCTGCTATCGCGGCATCAGCCTGCATTAAACGGATTTTCTCATTATTGATCTGACGTTCCAGTTCCATTTTGAAACCCATTTCCTGACGTTTCAGTTCGAGTTCAGCAACATTATTGCGCTGACGTAAATCCATCTCCTGTTGTTTCAAACGAAATTCATTTTCACTTTTTTGCTGTTCAAGCTGCATAATGATTTCAGCCTGTGTCGGTTCAGGTTGCTGGTTTGGATCAGGCGGTGTCGGTTTATTGAAGTACGGTGTGATATCACTCAGACCTGTTAATGGGATTAAACGTTGAAGTGAATTGTAAATGTTATCAGGCATCACCATTCCTTGTGCATCTGGCCCAGCCTGCGCTAATCGTTCCTGCAACTGTAGAACTTGTTGGATTGCTGCTCGTTTTTCCATTTCTGTACCGTGACCTAATCCAATCTCACACGTGACATCCATATCAGAAGGCCAGCGTGACGGATCAATCGGTACAAGGTTGCCGCGTATCTGTATAACTTTTTTAAAGTCCTGGTGTTCGACCATCATCTTCAGCATATCGCGGAACAAACGCTTTACACCTGTTTCAGCAAATATACGAGCAATCAATTCAAGTCGGCTTTGCGCCTGTGTTGTGATCTCACGTACACCTTCGGCTGTAATACGTTTTAAGGCTTCAGGATTCATAGCCGCAACATCGGCTGCTGTTCCCGTTCTTTGTTTACGTTGGTTGTCAACGTAATCCATCATTGGAAAACTTTGACCAGCCGTAAACGGAACGCTGTTCCAGCGTACCTGATTAACGTCATCAGCACGAATAACACCACCAATAACACGCCTTGCCAAATCCTGTGTGCGAACACCTGGGCCTGCAACAACTTCTGGTGTGTTTGTAAAATATAAATTATCGAGAACTTGTCGCCATAATGTTGTTTTCAAACGTTGTAAGTCAACGGTGATGTCTGCTAATCCAAGACCGAAGAAACGGTGCGGTATTGGAATAGGACACACTTCATAAAACGGTATGCGGTCAACTTCATCATTAACAAGGATTTCACCGCCTGCCATAAACACATGACGTATTTCTGCAATGTTATCTTCGTCAAAATCCGCACGTACATACAAATCAAAAACTTCCACATTTGCATTTTGTTCTGTTTCATCAGAAGATAAACCAAATGTTTCATCAGGAAAACGACCGCGATCTGTGTCATCCATGAAAGAATAATAATGGCCTGCTGGCAGATTGTTGATAACTGACGCATCAAATCCCATGCTGATAAGTTCAGAACGTGTTCTTAATGTTCTGCGCCCGACCATTGTTGTTTCAGGATCATCAATAGCGCGTGAATGCCGACTGATTAAAAATTCTTCTGGAGGAACAACATCAACACGGATGCCTTTTTTCTCACGCATGAATTTTAATTTTATGTCATACGATACACGTTCTTCTTCAATATCAATGTCGGTAATGTCGCCAGGTGTTTCAATTGTGGCTTCCAGCTTTTCTACGTCTTTTGTTTCTTCAACAACTTCTGCATCAGGAAATTGCTCAAGTAATGCTGCGTATTCGTCTTCCGTCAGTTTTTCAAATGTCTGGAATTTAACTTCCTTTCTGACATCCCACCACATCTGACATACGCCTACTTTTTGTATCAGCGCATCTTTGAACCAATCATACAAAACACCAAACCCGCCATTAGATGACGCTTCGTGGAAAAAGACATGGTTTACATAGTCTGTTGCCTGCTGGGCCATTTCACTTCGTTGCTGAACAATCTGATTGTACTGCATCGGATCAGGATATAAGTCAGGATCAGGCATTTGTGCGTTGAAGGTGACAAGGTTTTTACTGGCTGTAAAAATACGCATCAATGACGGCATAGCCTGTTCAACGGTATCCATAACAGTACGATCAATCATCTGTGATCGACCTTGCTGTTCATCGCCATACGGCTGACCGTAGTAGGCATCTAAGGCTGCCGTTTGTTCTGAAACAATAGCATCGCCAATATAACCTACACTTGAATTAAGCTGGCCTTCAACAAGTGCTTTAAATTCTATATCATCCATTGCCATAAGTTGTCTCAATCATCTTGGTTTATATTTAAATTCTATTGTAGGATTATTTTTTTTTATCTTTGCTATTAGTTCAGGATTGTTTTGAAATTTACTACTGTTTGCAATGTAGTTAATGTTGCTGTGTAATTTTTCATTATTTTAACTTTATTAAAAGTTCATTAAAATCACCCATTTCATGAAGTGGGGGATAAAATTTTTCAGTATAGCCAATTTTTTTTGTTAGTTTGTAGTCACCACTTCTATCTTTTCTGGTAAACGTATCATTATGCTGAATATAATATTTGATTTGTTCAAGCGTATTAAAAAATACACCTTTAAGATGATGAAAATCTACCCAATGCACAATGTAAACTGGTTTATCTGGTATTTCTGATTCACATACAATTATTTGATTTTGTATTTTTTTAAAATCAAGCGTAATTGATCCTTCATATGATTCTCTATCTATTAATTTATGAGATAACATAAATGGTGCATTATGATATTTATGTTCAATATATGCTTTAATTTTTTTATTTTTATCTAATACTTTGATGTCTGGCAGTCTTTTATTTTTTTGATCTGCTCTGGATGCTCTAATATTTTTTTGATTTAAAAAATTTATTAAAACTTCATCAAATTTATCACCTAATTGAACATCAAGTTCTTTAATGGAATTATTTCTTGGTTTCATGAAAAACTTATATGCAGAATCATTTAACTCCTTTAAGCCATCTATCTTATCGTAAAAACTATCTAATGGTGGAATTACATCTCCGCTATTAATATTAGAATACATACTTTTGTAGCATTCCATATTCACCTTCTCAAATTTTAATCTATTCAAAAAATTATCGGTATTTTTTAAAAATTCTTTAATGACACCTGAATGAGAAAGGAGTTCTTGGTATAATGCTATAGAAATATCATTATCTATATCATTATCGTTTAATGCATAGGACACATTTGATGGCTGTTGTTTACTGAAATCAAGACTCATTTGATTCATAAGGACAACTCCATCGGTACACACTTACAGCGTGACGACTGAAACGTTACAAATTACGTAGGTTTAAAAAACGCCTGTGTGATCCACTTCAATTGGTGCATCGGAATACCAGGCATTAGAACGTTCTCCAGTTGATTGGCTGGCAAACGTCATCAGAAAGGCTTCAGCAAGGTCAGGTGATTTCAGACCGCGTGCCTTCATTTGTGGTTTTGATTCAACTTTTAATTTTCCAGAAGGCGTAAAAGCAAAACGTGGCGATGTCATTTCATCAATAAACACATCCATTAATTTTTCTACGTCTTCAGACTGGGCTTTAGGTAAACT
>MDTG01036534.1_pt1 | contig 10536 bp, 11 predicted proteins | sample 811421 | NCBI WGS metagenome assembly MDTG01 (sample SAMN05326645, study PRJNA326480) | marine metagenome | isolation source: seawater | place: Pacific Ocean: South East | collected 2011
ACTTCAAGCACAAGCATAACTTTACTATTGGGTGATTGCTTGGCAGTCGCATTAATGAATAAGATCAAATTTTCAAAAGAACGGTTTAAAGTTTTTCATCCAGGTGGCAATATTGGTCAAGCACTTCTTTTGGTTAAAGACATAATGGTGTCTGGTTCAAAAATTCCAAAAATAAAAATTAATAGTAATATTAAAGAAGCTTCAAGTAAAATTACAAAATATAAACTTGGCTTGGCAATAGTAATGAAAAAAAACGTAGTAGCAGGCATTCTAACAGATGGTGATGCTAGAAGAAGTTTACGGTATAATCTCAAATCTCAAAATATTAAAAAGATAATGACTTCAAATCCTATATTCATTTCTGAAAATTCCTCTGCTTCAAAAGCTTTAGCAATTATGAATAAAAAAAAAATAACGAGCCTTTTAGTAACTTCTGAGAAGAATTTGAATAGTAAAAACAAAAAACTTAAAGGAATTGTTCATATTCATTCAATATTACAATTTGGAATAAAATGAGCTTTAGAAAAAAAAGATTAATTTTAATTCAATCAATTCTTTTAATAACTGCAATTATTTTACTGTACTTTTTTTACTATCATGGCAATGTTGAGAACAAAACATCAGAAGTAAGAATTGAAAATGAAAAACTAGAGAAAGCAAGTGAGTCAAATTACTTTGAGGACGTCGAATACAAGGGTATTGATGCAAATGGTAATAGATATTTGTTGGAGTCTGAAATTGCTACATTCAATGATGAGAGTCCAGAGTTAGTTCAAATGATTGGGATGAATGCTACTTTTTACTTTAAAGATGGAAAGATTTTAAAAGTTTCAGGTAAAACTGGTGTATATAATAATAAAACTAATGATATGGAATTTAGAGATAACGTAAAAGTGGTTCAAGCAGAAAATAGAATATTTGCCGATAATTTAGATTACTTTAATTTAAAAAGATTAATAAAAGTATATGGTAATGTAAAAGGAAAAAGTTTAGATGGAAATTTTAGTTCAGATATCTTAAACTTAAACATTGATGACCAATCAATTGATTTTTTAATGAACAACAATGAACAAGTTAAAATTAATTTTACAAAATGAAAAAAGGTTTTAGAATTATAAAATTTAAGAAAAATAAGCCTATCTTTGAATTGAGAGACGTAAGTAAATCTTTTGATGGGAGGCCCATACTAAAAAAAATTTCGATGGAGATGCATCCAGGTGAAATAGTTGGATTATTAGGACCTAACGGTTCTGGTAAGTCAACATTATATAATATTATTATTGGTCAACACATGGCAGATAAAGGTAAAATAATCGTTAACAATAAAGATATCTCAGAAATTCCAATTCATGAAAGAACTAAGATGGGCTTAGGATATTTAAGTCAACAGAGAAGTGTTTTTAATATGTCAGTTTACAATAACTTATTAGGTATTTGTCAATTATCAATTAAGAATACTGATGAACAAAGAAGAATGACAGAAAAATTATTGGATGAGTTTAACCTTCAACACCTAAGAACATTAAATAGCAATGTATTATCTGGGGGTGAAGTTAGAAGATTAATGATGGCAAGAATAATGATTAATAAACCAAAAGTAATTTTATTAGATGAACCTATGGCGGCACTAGATCCAATAGTCGTTCAAGATATTCAAAAATATATACTTAAAATTCAATCTTATGGTTGCTCTATTTTAATTACAGACCACCAAGTTAGAAATCTTTTTGATATTGTAGATAGAGCATACGTTCTAGGTGAGCAGTCAATTATTGCAGCTGGAACACCTAGCGAAATTTTGAAATCTTCAAAAGCTATTCAATTATACTTTGGTAATCAGTATACATCAAATTAATGAATTCAAAAAGATTTTCTTTGGTTATAGATAAACCTATTAAAAATTTTAAAAAAATAATAACTGTAGATAGTGATAAATCAATTTCGATTAGATCTTTTTTATTAGGATCAATTAGTCAGGGAATTTCATTAATAAATAATGTTTTGGAGTCTGCAGACGTTTTTTCAACAATAAATTGTTTAAAAAAATTAAATATTAAAATTTCATATCTGGGAAATAAAACTTATAAAGTTTTTGGAAAAGGTTTGGGATCTTATAAAGCTAAGAGCAATTCAAAATTAAATTTTGGCAACTCAGGCACTCTTGCAAGGTTGCTGACTGGTATTATTACTTCCACTCCTAATTTGGATTTAAAAATATACGGTGATAAATCACTAAACAAAAGAAGTATGAAAAATCTAATTAAATTAATGTCAAATTTTGGGGCAGAATTTTTTCCAAAAAATAAATTTTTTTTCCTTTACGTATAGTCTCTACTAATTATCCAATTGGGATATCATACAGATCTGGTACGTCAGCTCAGCTCAAAAGTGCTGTTATTCTTGCAGGGTTAAATTCATATGGGGATACAGAAATTATAGAAAATTTACGGAGCAGAAATCATACAGAAAATATGTTAATGAAAAATAAAAAAGCTATTAAAATAAACAACAGTAAAGTCAGAAAAATAAAAGTTTTTGGTAAACAAGGTTTGGATAAGTTTTTTATTAGTGTTCCAGGAGATCCGTCATCTGCAGCTTTTTTTACCGCTTTAACTCTACTCAAAAATAATTCGTCACTTAAAATAAAAAATGTTGGCTTAAATCAAACCAGAATAGGATTTTATAACCTTCTTAAAAAAAGTGGTGCGAAAATAAAATTTTTAAATAAAAAAAAGATAAACGATGAGCTTGTAGGAGATATTATTGTAAAGAGTGGAAATTTGAGACCAATAAAAGCGTCTAAGAAATATTATTTAAATACAACTGATGAATATCCAATTTTATTTATTATTTCAGCATTAACTAAAGGGAATTCTGTGTTTTCAGGAATTTCAGATTTAAAAAATAAAGAAAGTGATAGAGTGAAAGAAATGCAAAAAATATTGAAGCAAATTGGAATATTTTCGAAATTCGATAAGGGAAAATTATTAATCAAAGGAAAAAAAATTGAAAAAAACAAAATAAAAAAAATAAAAGTTCAAGATCTAGGCGATCATAGAATTTGTATGTCGGCTGCAATCCTTGGATTGATTACTGGATTTGAAACAAAAATAAAAAATTTTGAAACTGTTGGGACATCCTCGCCTAGTTTTTTAAAGATAATTAAACAATTAGGAGGGTCATTTGAAAAGAAAAATATTTAAAAAATTGGTAATAAGTTGCGATGGAGGCGCAGCAAGCGGTAAAACAACCGGATCAAAATTAATTGCAAAAAAATATAATTTAAAGTTTCTATCTTCTGGAATGCTTTATAGATATGCAAGTTATCTAATTTTAAAAAATAAACCAATTAATCAAATTTCACATTTAAAAAAGGAATTTAAGAAAATAAATTTAAAAAGGTTAAGTAAGCTTGATCTTAACACTCAATTAATATCTGAACACACTTCAAAAATAGCTAAAATAAAAAAAATTAGAAATATACTAAAAAACTTTCAGATTTCTTTTTCAAAAAAATATAGTAAGTGCATCATTGAGGGAAGAGATATATCTACAGAAATATTACCCTTTTCAGATATAAAATTTTTTTTTATATGTGATTTAAACAATGCAGCAAAAAGAAGGTTTCAAGATCTCAAAAAGAAAAATCGAAATGTAAAGTTGTCTCAAGTTAAAAAATCAATAAAATTAAGAAATATAAGGGATAAAAATAGAAAACATAGTCCTTTACTCAAACATAGAGATGCGTTAGAAATCCACACCGGAAAACTAAATAAAAAAAAAATGATTGAAAAAATGTCAATACATATAGAAAAAGTGATGAATAACTAATATGTCATCTGAACAAGAACAAAAACAATCAATATCTAATCCTAAATATAAAGAATTTAAATCTTTACTCGACGAAGATTTCAAAGAGAGAAAGCTTAAAGAAAACGAAATTATAAAAGCCACTGTAACAGAAATAACAAAAAATTTTATAGTAGTTGATTGCAAGGCTAAAATGGAAGGAATGATTCCCATAGAGGAATTTAAGCATGATAAAGAATTTGACAAATTAAAGGTTGGTTCAACCGTCGAAGTGTATTTAGAAAGAATTGAAAGTTTTAAGGGTGAAATTGTTATTTCTAGAGAAAAAGCCAAAAGAATGGTTGCTTGGAAAAAAATGGAAAAAATTTTCGAGACTCAAGAGGAAGTGACGGGTTTTGTTACAGGAAAAGTAAAAGGTGGCTACGTATGTACGGTTGACGGCTTACCTACTTTTATGCCTTCATCTCAGATAGATGTAAGGCCGCTTAAAAAAGTTGACCACTTGATGAACGTTCCAATCAAAGTTGTTGCTACTCGAATTGATAAAAAAAGAGGTAATGTTTGTACCAGCAGAAGAGCAGTGCTTGAAAAAAGTAAAAACGCAGAATTGAAAGAGGCTCTAAAAAATTTAAAAGAAGGAGATATAGTTGAAAATGCCAAAGTAAAAGCTACCACTGACTGGGGAATATTTTTAGACATAGATGGCATAGATGCTCTTTTACACGTAAGTGATCTTTCTTATGGTAGAGTAAAAAAACCTTCCGATTTAGTTACAATAGGGCAAAGCCTAAAAGTTAAAATTACTAAAATTGATAAAACAACTAATAGAGTTTCAGCATCAATAAAAGCTTTAACAGAAGATCCTTATGAAAACTTATCAAAAAAATTCAAAATTGGAGAAATATACGAGGGAATTTGCACTAAGTTAATGGACTATGGGGTTTTTGTAAAACTTGAGGAAGGTATTGAAGGTTTAATCCATAATAGTGAGTTGTCGTGGCAGAATAGAAACGTTCAGCCAAGTAAAGTATTATCACCGTCACAAAATGTAAAAGTTAAAATAATTAATATTGATAAAGACGCGAAAAGAATATCTTTATCATATAAGGAAACTTTAGATAATCCATGGACCAAAGTAATGAATTCTGTGGGACAAAAAGTTAAAATAAAGATTAAAAATATAACTGATAAAGCTATTTTCGGTGAGTTGGACTCGGGTTTAGTTGGAATGCTCCATTACAAAGAAATAAATTTTGAGGAAAAACAGGAAAATTTAAATAAGTTTAAAAAAAATGACGTGATCGAAGTTAAGATTATTGAAGTAAAAGATGAAAAGATAAGATTCTCAAAAAGAGCACTTGATAAAGATCCTCTTGATTGGTTTAAAGACAATAGCAAAAAAGTTGGCGATATTATTACAACCAGAGTACATGAGGTTATGAAAACTGGTGTGAAAGTATCTGTTGATAACGAAAAAAAAATAATCGTTTCTATTAGAAAGGCTGATTTAGCTAAGTCTTCTGCGGACGCTAGACCAGAAGTATTTTCGCCCGGAAATGCTCTGGATGCCAAAATTACAGAGCTAGACTTGTTAAAAAGAAAAATAAAATTAAGTGTTAAAGCTGCTCAAATTGATGAAGAAAAAAGTCTTGTTGCCAAATTTGGGGAAGGTGCAACAAAATCTGGGGCTACTTTAAAAGGTATTTTTGAAAAAGCTTTAGGAAGAAAAAGTACAAAAAAAAAAGATAAGTAATTGTCTATACCAAAAATTGTTCAAAAATTAAAAAGCAAACATCCAAATATCAATAAAAAAGATTTAAAAAAGATTTTTGATGCCTTTTTACAAAAAATAACAGAGGCTTTAAAAAATAAAAGGCCGGTGGAGATAAGATCACTAGGCACCTTTTTTGTAAAAGAAATTAAGGAAAAAAAACAAGCTAGAAATCCTAAAACTGGAGAAATAATATACGTTCCAAAAAGAAATAAGATAAGATTTAGGGCTAGTAAAAGACTCAAAGAACTAATAAATAAATAAATATGAGAAATATTTTTATAGCTTGTGACACTGATAGCATTCAGAAGGTAAAAAAAATTATTAGAGCATCTCAAATAAGATTAAAAGGTTTCAAAATAGGCTATAAATTTGGATTAGAGTTTTTTTATTCAAAGAATGGTAGAAAATTTATTGAGAAGTCAAAAATAAAGAATTTATGGCTAGACATTAAAACTTTTGACATTCCAAATACAAGCTTCGCAGCTGTAAAATCTCTGAAAGATTTAAAGAACATTTCATATATAACTGTTCATATGAGTGGTGGGCTGCAAATGCTTAAAGCCATAAAAAAAGCAAAAAAAAAATATAAAAAAAAATTAAAAATTTTAGGTGTCACTGTTCTTACAAGTTTTTCTAACGCAGCAATAAAAGAGGTTGGGCATACGAAATCTATAAAAAATTTAGTTAAAAAACAGGCTTTGCTAGCGAAGTCTGCCAAGATAGATGGATTAGTTTGTTCGGCCCATGAAATTAAATTTATCAAAAAAATTTGCAAAAAAATGGAAATAGTTACACCAGGAATACGATTACCTGGTGATAATCTTCATGATCAAAAAAGAGTAATGGCGCCGAAAGAAGCTTTTAAAAATGGAGCGACTTCTATTGTAATGGGCAGAAGTCTTATTAAAGGAAATATAAAAAGTAATATTAAGAAGTTAATTAAATCATTAAACTAAACCTATGAAATTAAAAGTTTGTGGGCTCTCAAATTCAAATGAAGTTGAGACATGTGTAAATAACAAGGTAAATTTTTGCGGGTTCATCCTCAACTATCCTAAAAGTCATAGATATATTTCTTTTGAAAAAGCAAAAAAGCTCTTAAATGTAAATAAATTTACAACACAATATGTCGGTGTTCTTGTGAAGCCAAGTTTGGAAGAGCTGGAGAAATTTTCTAAACTCAATATAGATTATTTTCAGTTATATGGACAATACGATGTAAAATCATTAATGAATATTAAAAATAAATTTAAAAAAAAGATAATTACGACAATACAAGTTAAAAATAAAAATGATATTTATTCATATAAACAAATAGAGGATGGATCTGATATTATTCTGTGGGACAGCACAGGATATGAAAAAAGCTTGGGCTGGAATTTCAATTGGATTAAAGATATTAAAATTAAAGGAGAAAAAATGATAGCTGGGAACATAAGAGAAGAGCAATTGAGTGATTTATCAGAATTGGCTGATATTGTTGATGTCTCTGGCGCTTTAGAAACAAATAAAGTAAAAGACATAAATAAGATTAAAGAATTTATAAGCAATTTAAAGAAAATAAATAATGAAAATTAAAAAAGGAATACAGCTTATAGACCAGCATGATAAAAATTTTATGTATGGTGGAAAATTTGGTGGTAATTTTATACCTGAAACGTTAAAAAAACCTATAGATGATTTAACTCAATTATTCGCAAAGTTAAGAAAAGATAAAAAATTTTTAAAAGAAAGAGATTACTATTTTAAAACTTATGTAGGTGCCCCAACTCCATTTATAAAATTAGAAAATTTAACAAAACATTTGGGAGGTGCACAAATATATGCAAAAGTAGTGTCTGAAGCCAACGGCGGTGCTCACAAAATCTATAATGCAACAGTTCACTGTCTTATTGCAAAAAAAGCAGGAAAAAAATTTATTGTGGGTGATACGGGTGCTGGTTATGCAGGAAAAATGCTTTCAATGGCAGCTAAAAAATTTGGTCTCAGGTGTAAAATTTTTATGGGGGCAAAAGATATAAAAAGACAACGACCCAATGTCGAGGCAATAAAAAAAAATGGGGCCACCATTGTTCCGGTCACTACTGGAAGCCAAACGTTAGTTGATGCTGTAAGTGAGTGTATGAGATACTGGGTCTCTAATTGCGATACTACACATATGTGTGTTGGATCAACAGTTGGTCCAAATATTTTTATAAAAATATGTGCGTGGAGCACCGCTCAAATATCTAGAGAGCTTATTAAACAAATCAAAGAAGAGTTTGGCACAATTCCAAAAGGTATAAAGTTGCTTAACTGTGTTGGTGGCGGAAGCTCGGCTATGGGTTTCTGGAATGAGTTTATTCATACTGATGCTGAGCTAGTTGGTATTGAAGCTGGCGGGCCAAAAAATAGTAAGCTTCACGCAGCACCATTAACGAATGGGTCAAAAATTGGAATTTTACATGGGGCCGCTCAATACGTAATTCAAGATAAAGAAGGTCAAATAGGATCGACAGAATCTATTTCTGCGGGTTTAGACTATCCTGGAATCTCTCCTCTACACTGTTTTTTGAAAGATGCAAAAAGAGCAAGATATACCTCTGCTAGTGATGAAGAGGCATTAGAGGCTTATCAATTAGTTTCTAAATTAGAAAATATATCACCATCTTTAGAACCATCACACGCATTTTATGAAGCAATGCGTATTGCTCCAAAGTTAAATTCTTCAAAGATAATAATTGTTAATTCTTGCGGTGATAGTCTGAAGGATAAAGATATTATCAAACAAAAACTAGGTTTATATAAAAGATGAAATCAAATATTGCTTTAGTTTTTGAAAAATGTAAAAAAGATAAAAGAGCAGCTTTAATAACTTACACAGTTGCAGGGGATAACACTAAAGCTAATTCCTTAAAGATATTAAATTCAATTGCAAAACATGCTGATATTCTAGAACTAGGCTTTCCACATAATACTCCCATAGCGGATGGTGGACAAATTCAAGGAAGTTCTCATCGTGCACTTAAAAATGGGATTAAATTAAAAGATGTTTTTCAAATTGTTAAAAAATTTAAAACAACTAATCCCAATAAACCCATTATTTTAATGGGATATTTCAATTTAATTTATCAACAAGGGGAAAATAATTTTTTAAGAAATTGCAGAAATTCCGGAGTTGATGGACTTATAGTGGTTGATTTACCCTATCCAGAAAATAAGAATTTTTCAAAAAAATGCAAAAAAAAATCAATAAACTTTGTTCAATTATTGTCTCCAACAACTTCTAAAGATAGAATGAGAAAAATTATGAGTGAGTCTCATGATATGGTTTATTATATCTCGATGTTATCCACTACCGGTGGAAAACTTAAAGTTTCACCTAAAAAAATTCTTGAAAACTACTATAAAATCAAGAGGGTCAATAGTAGAAAAAATGTAGTAATAGGTTTTGGTATTACTAATAAAACTATTTCTTCTCTAAAAAAGGCTGATGGACTTGTAGTTGGTAGCCAATTATGTAAAACTATAACAAATTCTTTAAAAAAACGCCTAAATACTGCCAAAGTGCTGAATAAGATGGTATATAATTTGAAAAAGAAAATAGTATGAATTGGATAACTAAATTTATTAAGCCTAAGATAAAATCATTATTTAAAAAGAAGACTTCTTCTACAGAAGAGACACTTTGGATTTCTTGTGCGTGTAAAAATTTGATTTATAAAGAGGATTTTAAATCAAACTTTTATTGTTGTCCTAAATGTGGGGCACATCATAAGGTTTCTTGTAAAGACAGATTTAAATTATTTTTTGACAATGGAGTATATGAAATTATAGATGCGCCATTACCGGTTGATGATCCCTTAAATTTTGAAGATAACAAAAAATATAAAGATAGATTGCGAACTGCTAGAAAAAAGACAGGTCAAGATGATGCTATTTTAATTGCTAAAGGCAAAGTTAAAGCTATTGATGTAACTGTAGGAGCGCAAGACTTTAGATTTATTGGCGGGTCTTTTGGTGCTGCATCTGGAGAAGCTTTTATAACTGGTGTTCAACACGCAATAAATAATAAAACACCTCTTATTTTTTTTAGTTGTAGTGGTGGTCAAAGAATGATGGAGTCATCGATAGCTTTAATGCAAATGACCAGAACCACCCTTGCAATAAATGAGTTAAAAAAACATAATTTACCATATATCGTAATATTGACTGATCCAACTACTGGAGGGGTTACTGCTTCTTGGGGTATGTTAGGAGATATTCTGATAGCTGAACCAAAAGCAACTATTGGTTTTGCTGGCAGGAGAGTGATTCAAGACACTGTAAGAGAAACTTTACCTGAGGAGTTTCAGACTGCTGAATACGTAAAAGAACATGGCGGAATAGATTTAGTAGTTGAAAGAAAATATTTAAATTCAACTATAGGTACGTTATTAAGTGTTATGTTGAAAAAAGCGGAGACACAGGCTAAAAAAGAAAATACAGATGCCATCACAATCGATCAGTCTCTACAATCTGCTAGCTAGAAATCAATTATTCAAAAAAACGATTAATTTTGATCTTAAAAGAATTAAAGAGGCTTTGAATAAGCTAGACAACCCAGAGAGAAAATTAAAAAACGTTATTAATATTATTGGTTCTGATGGAAAATATTCAGTTTTAAACACTTTAAAATATTTCATTGAGGAAAATAAACAAACAACATCTGCATATATTTCTCCAAGTTTAAAAGATATTAGAGAGAGATTTTGGATGGGATCAGATTATCTATCTTATATTAAAATAAAAAATACAATTAAAAAAATAGAAGATTTAAAAATAAAATTAACTATTTTCGAAGTTCTAACCTTAGTCTATATAATTAATGCGTCAGATAAAGATAATGATTATAATTTGGTTGAGGCTGGTGCTTTGTTTGCGAAAGACTCAACCAATGTTTTTGACTTTCCGTTACTTCAAGCTGTAGTGAA
>MDTG01213673.1_pt1 | contig 10536 bp, 12 predicted proteins | sample 811421 | NCBI WGS metagenome assembly MDTG01 (sample SAMN05326645, study PRJNA326480) | marine metagenome | isolation source: seawater | place: Pacific Ocean: South East | collected 2011
TATGGTGGGTGTGACAGGGATTGAACCTGTGACCCCTGCCGTGTCGAGGCAGTGCTCTACCGCTGAGCTACACACCCTATTTTAAATAAATATTCTAAAATTAAAATAAATCTATAGATATTCCAAACAAATGGAAATTATATCAAAAAGAATCAAAAAACAAGATATACAAGCTGGTCTGGATATTTATAATTATTATATCATTAATTCGTATGCTAATTTTGAAGAGAAAAAATTATCACTTAATGAATTTTTAAAATTGTTTAAGAAAATTAAATTGCATAATCTGCCATTTATAATAGCAAAATATAAAAATGAAGTAATAGGTGTTGCTTTTGTAAACCAGTTTAGAGAAAAAAGCGGGTATAGATTTACTTATGAACACTCAATATACGTGAGTCCAAAATTTACAAACCAAGGATATGGTTCAATTATTTTAAAAAATTTAATTAAAATATGTAAAAAAAATATTAAGATTAAAAATCTTATAGCTGTCATTGGAGGATCAGACAATAAAGCATCAATTATAATGCATGAAAAAAATGGTTTCCAATATATGGGAACTTTAAAAAAAATTGGTTATAAGAAAACAAAGTGGATAGACTCCGTCTACATGCAAAAGAAAATATGAAAAAAATTAATATAAAAAATTATAAAAAAACTTTAAGTAAATTTACAACAGGAATTACAGTCGTATGTAGTCAAACTAATGATAAAATCATTGGAAAAACTATAAATTCATTTAACTCATTATCACTTAATCCACCCTTAGTATTATTTTCACTAGGTAATTATTCTACAAATTTTAAAGTATTTTATAATAGTAACTATTTAAGTATAAATATTTTATCTAGTAAACAAAAAGATATTTCAAATATATTTTCTCAAAAAAACCCAGATCCAAAAAAAATTGATTTTATTTATGAAAAAAATATTGCCTTTATTAAAGGATGTATTGCTCATTTAGAATGCAAAATAATTGATAAAATAAAAAAGGGTGATCATACAATATTTATTTGTAAGGTTTTAAAAGTCGATTATAATGATAAATTAAAACCAATAAAATATTTTAATTCAAGATACTGTTAAGTGATACTAAATATTAAATCATTTTTTTATCTACTAATTATAACAACTGGAGTTTTTGTTTTTTATAATGGTTATGAAGATTTAAATAAAATAGATAGAATATTAGTAAAATTACCAGATTTAGATTTAGAAGACAAACAAAATAATAAATTTGATCAAGAGTCTGAAATAAAACAAGATAAAGTTATAAAAAAATTTGAAGAAAATAATATTGATGATTATTTTAATAAAGTTGAGATTATAGTTTCAAAGGGAGAGACATTAAGCTCTATTCTTAGAAATTTTAATCTATCCGACAAAAGAATTTATAATATAAATAAAGAAATTGAAGAATTTTTTGACTTAAGGTTTTTAAAAGTAAACCAAAAAATATTTTTTTATTTAAATGAGGACAAAGATGTAAAAAGAATAGAGATAAATCAAAATATTGATAGTATTCTTACGATTGAACTCAACAAAAACATTGTCGTTAAACAAATTAAATTAGATAAATTAAAATATAAAGAATCTAATGAATTCGTAATTTCTAATTCATTATATACAGATGGATTAAAAAATGGTTTACCACAAGATATTCTTATAAAATTAATTAAGTTATTTAGTTTTGACCTGGATTTTCAAAGAGACATAAAAAAAGAAACACTAGTCTCAGTTTCTTATGATTTCAATTATATATCTAGAAACAATGTATTTGAATATTTAGATATAAACTATGCACTTATTTCTATTGAAGGTAAAAAAATTGAATATTTTAAATTTCAAACAGATGATGGTTATTTAGATTATTTCAATAGAGAGGGTAAAAACGTAAAAAAATCTCTTCTAAAAACTCCTTTAGACGGAGCAAGGCTGTCTTCAAATTTTGGTATGAGAAAGCATCCAATATCAGGCTATAATAAAATGCATAAGGGAGTTGATTTTGCAGCTCCAATAGGTACTCCAATATATGCAGGTGGTAACGGAGTTGTAGAATATGTAGGGAATAATGGAGGCTATGGAAAGTATATTAGAATTAGACATAATAATGAATATAAAACTGCATACGCTCATTTGTCAGCTTACAAAAAAGGTATCTCTAAAGGAATTAGAGTAACTCAAGGAGATGTAATTGGATATGTTGGAAGTACGGGAAATTCAACAGGACCACATCTACACTATGAAATAATCTATCAAAATAAACACATTAATCCAATGAAACTAAAGCTGCCCTCAGGTAAAATACTTGCAGGAAGTGAATATGATAGATTTAAAAAAGAATATAAAGCTATTTATGCCAACCATCTAAATTTATTGTATGAATAATTTATTTATTTGACCTTGTTCTTTTATCTTTACTGGGATCGGCAATAAAGGGAATTGATTCAATAGAATCTTCACCTGAAATAGATTCTTCATTTTCTATAGATTGATTTGAATCTTCTTCACTGGCTTGTTGAATAGGAACTTGCTCTTTTAAATCATCAGTTTGTGAATTTTCTTCAATATTTATACCTAACTCCACCATAATTCTAAAATAATGATCAGTAAATTGATAATAATATTCAGATTGTATTCTATCTCCTGATCTAGAAGCTTCTTTTGCTAACTTTAAATATTTATTATATTGTTGTGAAACATTACCCTTATTTCTTCCTTTAAAATTTTGATAGCCACCAGTTTTTTTAAAACCAGACCTTCTATTTGATTTGTACGTTGTTCTTACGTTATTTTTTTTATACATCATAATTTTGTTGGAAATTAAAAAATAATTTTAAAAATTAAATATTTAATTTTATATACCCACTCTATATATATTAAGAATATTAATTCAACTTATATCTTAAAAAAAGTAAGTGTTCTGTCAATTTTTTGAATATCTTTAGATATTTTTCTTAGTTCCAAATTGGTTTTTTTAAAAATTTTTAGGCAATTTTGTAACTGATTATACCCAATCTCACATATGAAATATGAGTTTGGTTTCATTAATTTCTCAATTGTTTTTGCTATTTCTCTGTAAAAATCTAGACCATCTATTCCGCCATACAAAGCTACTTTTGGCTCAAATTTTAATATACCTACATCCAAATTGTTATATTCGAATTCTGAAATATAAGGTGGGTTTGAGACTATAAGATCAAATTTTTTATTTATATTTTTTGGATTTGTATTTTTAAGTGTAATTCGATCATTTAGGAAATTATTTTCAATATTTTTTTTTGCAACTTTTAATGCTTTTTTAGATATATCAATAGCTATTACTTTAGAATTAGGAAATTCTTTAGCAAGAGAAATTGCAATGCATGCAGAACCAGTACCAATATCTAAAATGTCAATTTTTTTATTTTTATCAAAATTGTATAATGTTTCTTCAATAATAATTTCAGTCTCTGGCCTTGGGTCTAATACATTTGAGTTGACAAAAAAATCGCCTTTCCAAAATGATTTTTTGTTAATTATTTTTGAAACAGGTTCATTAAGTAATCTTTTTGAAATAAGAGTTTTAAAATACTCAATATCTATATCTCTAAAATCAATGTTGCTTAAAACCATCTCTTTATCATTTTTACAACAATGTCTTAAAAGGATTCTAATATCTAATTCTGGATTTGGAATTTTTTTTTCTTGTAAAGCTAAAATACTTTTTTGTATCAAATCATTCATTACGCATATTTGCAAGTTTTTTGCTTTCATCCTCAGCAATTAAAGGATTGATTAAATCTTGGATTTTACCTTCCAAAATTTCTGTTAAGTTATAAAGTGTTAAATTAATTCTGTGATCGGAAACTCTTCCCTGGGGAAAATTATATGTTCTTATTCTTTCAGATCTATCACCAGAACCAACTTGATTTTTCCTCTGTTGAGATCTTTCCTTATTTTTTTGCTGAATTTCATTATCAAGTAATCTAGATCTTAATATTTTCATAGCTTTAGCTTTGTTTTTATGTTGAGATTTTTCATCTTGTTGAGAGACAACAATACCAGATGGTGTATGTGTTATTCGTACTGCACTATCAGTTGTATTAACTGATTGACCACCTGGACCACTAGAACGAAAGACATCAATTCTTAAGTCCTTTTCTTCAATTGCAATATCAATTTCTTCAGCTTCTGGTAGCACAGCAACAGTTGCAGCTGATGTATGAACCCTTCCACTACTTTCAGTTGCCGGCACTCTTTGAACTCTGTGAACACCAGATTCATATTTTAGTTTGGAAAATACATTAGTACCTGAAATATTGCATATGACTTCTTTAACACCTTTTAAGCCAGTTTCAGAAATAGATAGAATTTCAAATTGCCAAGCATTACTATCCGCATATTTTTGGTACATAGATAGTAAATCTGAAGCAAATAATGAAGCCTCATCTCCTCCTGTGCCTGCTCTAATTTCTAAAATCGAGTTTTTTGTATCATTAATATCTTTTGGTATCAAAAGTCTAAATAGTTCATTTTCTAATTTTTTTATTAAATTTTTTTTTTCAATTAATTCTAATTCAGCAATCTTACTTATTTCTTGATCTTCATCAGAAATCAATTCATTTAGATTTTTAACTTCGAGTTGCTCTTTTTTGTATTCTTCAATTTTATCAACAATTGGCTTTAAATCTGCGTAATCTCTATTAAGTTTAATTAAATTTTCAGAATTAGTATTGTTAATATTGTTAAGAGATTTTTCAATTTTTTTGTATTTTTCTAAAATATTTGTGAATTGCTTATCAAGATTAATCATTTTAAGTAATTTTTAATTTCATTAATTTTGACTTCTGTTTGTTCTCCAGTTTGTAAAATTTTTAATGTACAGGTATCATTTTGATATTCTTTTTCGCCAACTATTAAAACTACTTTAGCATCACTTGAATTAGCTTTTGATAAAGATTTTTTTAAATTATATTTATAATTCCAGTAAAATGAAATTTTATTTTCTTTTAAGTACATTATAATTTTTTGTAAATAGACTTTAAGTTTTTCATCATTTATGGCTATGTGCACATGATTATTTTTTTTAGTTTCTTCTTTCATTAACATTGAAATTCTCTCAATTCCAGCAGCCCAGCCAACTCCAGGTATATCTGGACCTCCCAACAAACCTATTAAACCATCATATCGACCTCCACCAAGCAAAGTATCTTGGCTTCCTAAACTTTTTGTTTTAAATTCAAAAACAGTTCCACAATAATAATCTAATCCTCTGACCAAATTATTGTTTATCTCATATTTGATGTTAAAAGATCTGAGACCTTCACATAATTGATCAAAATTGAGTTTAGACTCAGTAGAAATATAATCATATATTATAGGTGCTGAATTAGAAACTTCTACATCACTTTCTTGTTTCGAGTCTAATATTCTTAAAGGATTTTTATATATTTTTTCTCTACTTTCTTTTGATAATTTAAGTTTGTTGTCATCAAAATATTTACTAAGAATACTTTTATATTCTTTTAAATTGTTTCTTTGACCCAAAGTATTTAAATTTAATGTAACTTCAACATTTGGTATTAGTGAATTTAAAATATCATCAGCTAAAACAATAAGCTCAAGATCTGACATATAGTCATCTGATCCAAAAATTTCGAAATTAATTTGATTAAATTGTCTATATCTTCCTTTTTGAGGTCTTTCTCTTCTAAACATTGGGCCTATACCAAAAATTTTCAAAGGAATATCTTTTAATAAATTATTTGATATTGCTGCTCTAATCATAGGTGTTGTGAATTCAGGACGAAGTGTCAGGGAATCATCTCCTCTATCTTTAAAAGAATACATTTCTTTTAGCACAACATCTGATTGCTCACCTAAGGGTTTAGAAAAAAGTTCGGATAGTTCAAAAATCGGTGTTTGAAGTTCATTGAAGGATTGCAGGTTACCTTTGTAAGTAATTACTTCTTTAATACGGTTAAATTTCTTAATATTATCACCATATAAATCATGAGTGCCCCTTACAGATTGTATCTTCATCTTATTTACTAAGTTGAATTTTATTTGATTTATCTCTAATGATTTTTTCTAGATAACTTTCTAGATCAACATTCTTAACAACATTATTTTTTTTTCCATCTACATAAATCATATGTGTATTATTCCCTCCTCCAGTTATACCTATATTAGTCATTGTAGCTTCTCCAGGACCATTTACTACACAACCTATTATTGATACTGTAATCGGAGTTGAGATATCATCTAATTTTTTTTCTAAATTTTTTACGGTATCTATTACCTGAAATTGTTGTCTAGCACATGACGGACAAGAAATTATTTTAACACCTCTATTCCTAAGGCCTAAACTTTTTAAAATTTCAAAGCCAACTCTAACCTCCTCTTCTGGTTCATCTGATAAAGACACACGTATTGTATCTCCAATTCCATTAAGTAATAAATTACCAATACCAATTGAGGATTTAATGGAACCTGTTCTTTTACCACCAGCCTCTGTAATACCCAAATGAAGTGGATAGTCACAAATTCCAGCAAGTTTTTTATAAGCATTAATTGACATAAATATATCTGATGATTTCACACTTATTTTGAAGTTAGTAAAATCATTGTCTTCAAGAATTTTTATATTTAATAATGCACTTTCTAACAATGCATCAGGAGTTGGCTCAGAAAACTTTTCAAGGATCTGCTTTTCTAGACTGCCTGCATTTACGCCAACTCTAATTGAGCAATCGTTGTCTCTAGCGGCCGTGATAACTTCTTTGATTCTATCAATACTCCCAATATTGCCAGGATTAATCCTTATACATGATGCTCCATTAATAGCTGATTCTATTGCTCTTTGATAATGAAAGTGAATATCAGCTACTATAGGAACCGAACTATGTTTAACTATTTCTTTTAGAGCGGCTGATGACTCCTTATCAGGTACAGAAACTCTAACAATATCTGCACCTAATTTTGCAGATCTTTCAATTTGACCTAATGTTTCTTTTGCATTTGAAGTAAGAGTATTTGTCATAGTTTGGACTGCGATTGGGTTTTCCCCACCTATTTTTACACTGCCGACTTTAACAACGCGTGATTTCCTTCTATTAATTTTTTGATATGATCTTAGCATTTAGCTAGTTTTTAAAATTATTATCTAAGATAATTGAGTCTACGACTTCTCCAAATTTACCTATTTTACCTCTAACTTTATCATCTATAATAACCATAATATTTCCACCATTACCAGCCGTAATATTATATTCTAGCTGCATTTCATAAGAATATTCCTGATCTTTATCCATTAGCCGGCTTATTATTATATTATTAGATTCATCTCGTAATTGCAACCATGTTGGGTTTAAAATTTTAAGGGTTATAATATTATTTTTAATAACATTATCTACTTTGTTTGAAGCATTTGCACTTGTAACATTCTCAATATCATTAATTATTCTTAGATCGCTCTTATTTGAATTTGTTGAATCTGAGGAGTTATTAAGATTAGCTTTTTCTATAATTGGTAAATAACTTTCAGGTAAATCAGGTATTAATGCATATTCACTTTTATTCAAATCCTGATTAATAAATAATACATAAAAACTTATAAAAATTATTAAAATTAGAGATATAGGAACAAACTTAAAAAAATTGTAAGATTGATTTTGAAAATCAGGTTTGGCAATAGTTTTGGAAACATCTTCCTTAGTAAAAGCAATTTGATCCTTATATTGTTGTATTATTTTTTCTGAATTTAGTTCAAGAAAATTACTATAAGATCTTAGATGACCAATATAAAATACCAAGTCATTATAAAGAACATGCGTATCGTTTTCTAATTCTTTAAGAACATAGGTAGAAATTTTAAGTTCCTCTGATACAAATTCAATAGAAATTTTTTTTAAGTTTCTAGTTGATTTTAATATATTACCTACAGTATTCATTTAACATTTAGATTATATGCTTCGTGTAATGATTTAACAGCAATATTTGTAAATTTTTCTTCAATTAATACGCTTATTTTGATTTCTGAAGTAGATATTGCAAGGATATTTATTGAATTATTTGCTAATGTTTTAAACATTTTTTTAGCAACTCCTGATTGTGACATCATTCCCATACCAATAACAGATATTTTTGAAACTTTAGTATCAGTTTTTATAGAATTAAATTTGAGTTTATTGATATTTGAGTTTAAAATTGTTTTAGCACTATTTATTTCATCGTTGGGAACAGTAAATGTAATATTTGCAGTTATTCCATCTTGGGAAATATTTTGCACTATCATATCAACATTTATGTTTTTATCTGCCAGAAGCCCAAAAATAATTGCAGAAATTCCAGGCTTATCTGGGATACCAGAAATGGTTATTTTAGATTCATTTTTACTGTAACTAACCCCACTTACAATTTCTTTTTCTATTAGATTATTATCATCAACAATTAATGTACCTGGTTTTTTTGTTATAGAAGACAATACTTGTAATACTAAATTATTTTTCATAGCAAGCTCAACAGATCTTGTGTGTAATACCTTAGCTCCTGTTGAAGACATTTCTAGCATTTCTTCAAAAGCTAGTTTAGGAATTTTTTTTGCATTTGTAACAATGTTTGGGTCTGTTGTGTAAACTCCCTCAACGTCAGTATAAATATCACATCTTTCTGCATCAGCGGCAGCAGCAATAGCAACGGCAGTTGTATCCGAACCACCTCTTCCAAGCGATGTAATATTTCCTTCTGTATCAACACCTTGAAAACCAGCCAAGACTATTACGTCATGACTTTTAAGAAATTCATTTATTCTCTTTTTATCAATATTTAAAATTTTAGCTTTTTGATGATTTTTATCAGTTAGGATAGGAATTTGCCATCCGAGCAGAGGTAAAGATTTAATCTTTTTCTTTTTAAGTATTGCTGATAAAAGTCCAACTGTAACACTCTCTCCAGATGTAAGTATAAGGTCATTTTCAATCATTTCATTTGAGTTTATTTCGTCTATATATTTTTGCATTTGGTTAGTAACTCCAGCCATTGCTGAAAGCACAACAATTAACTTATTTGATTTCACTTCTTTTTCTACAATATCTGCCACATTATTTATTTTACTGATATCTGCTACAGAGGTACCACCAAATTTCATTACAATTAGACTCATTGACTTAGATATTAATTAAATTAACACTGGTAATATAATTATTGTACTAAAAAACAAGAAATTTGATGCTAGCTAAAAAAAATAATAAAGAGTTTAAACACTTTGACAAATTATCCAAAGAATGGTGGGATGAAAACGGTGATTTTAAAGTTTTGCACCAAATAAGACCAATAAGAATCAAATATATTTTGAATCAATTAGATAGTAATATAAAAAATATTGATGTTTTAGATCTGGGTTGTGGTGGTGGATTAGTAAGTGAACCACTTGCAAGGCTTGGAGCAAATGTAACTGGTATAGATTTTGTTGAAAATAACATAAAAGTAGCAAAATTACATTCTAAGAAAAAAAACTTGAATATTAAATATATTTCAAAAGATATCGAAAATTTAGATATTAAAAAAAAATTTGATTTAATTATTATGTTTGAAATTTTAGAACACCTAGATGATTGGGAAAAGTTTTTAAAAAAAATAAAAATAAACCTTAAAAAAAATGGCAAAATAATAATTTCAACAATTAATAGAAATATTATTTCAAAATATATAGCTATTTATTTTGCTGAGAATATACTTAGATGGATACCCAAAGGAACACATAATTATAATAAATTTATACAACCTGATGAAATTAGAGATTGTATGATCAAAAATAATCTTTCATTTCAAAATATTGAAGGACTAATATTTGATCCAATTAATTTGGACTGGAGGTTATCAAAAAATACTAATATTAATTATTTCTGTACTTTTATTAATTCTAATTAGTTTTTTTTGAACTAAAAGGTAATGGCATCACATCTATATCCTCATCCATTAATTCCTTTGTTTGTTCCAATGTAGCTTCACCATATATTGATCTTTCTTTGGCTTCACCATATTTTATTTTTTTTGCTTCTTCAGTAAAAGCTTCACCAACATAATCGAAATTTTTTTCTATTGTTTTTTTTAATTTTGAAATATTTGATGCAATTGATCTTTTAGATTTAAGATTTTTTGTGTTACTTTTCTTATTTAAATTGGGGGCCATTAAAGCTTTATCTATTTTGGTATTTTCACAAGAAGGGCAATTTATTAAATTCTTTCTATTTTGTTTCTGATAATCTTTAGAATCATCGAACCAGCCTTCAAAATGATAATTACAATCTAAACACTTTAATTTAAAAACTATCATATTGCATATATTGTGTACTATTAAATATTTTCAACATCAGAATTATTATCAAATAATATAATCTCCAATATTATTGAATTTTTTTGATTAATAATAGAAAGATCAGAACTTTTTGGCAAAACAATACCCGTCATAGGAGTACATTTATAGTTAAAATTTTTAGTTGTTTTAGAATCTTTAAGGTCCACTGTAATAACTCCACTGATACAAATCAA
>MDTG01221484.1_pt1 | contig 10536 bp, 7 predicted proteins | sample 811421 | NCBI WGS metagenome assembly MDTG01 (sample SAMN05326645, study PRJNA326480) | marine metagenome | isolation source: seawater | place: Pacific Ocean: South East | collected 2011
AAATAGCTCAATTGGTAGAGCAACTGATTTGTAATCAGTAGGTTGGCGGTTCGATTCCGTCTTTGGGCACCACTAAATATCTAAATTTAAGTTTTTAGTAGCATTTTCAGAAATAAATTTTAATCTCAATTCTGCATTTTTTCCCATTAAATCATTAACAAGTTTATTTGTCTTTCTTACTTTTGGTTTCTTAGTAGGCATAACAACTTTTACTAACTTTCGTGTATTCTTATTCATTGTTGTTTCTTTAAGTTGCGATGGCATCATTTCACCAAGACCTTTAAAACGGCTAATTTCAATTTTTGCTTTTTTATTTTTTTTTAAAAATTTATTTTTTTCACCTTCATCAATGGCATATATAGAAGATCCAGAAATATTTAATTTATAAAGAGGCGGGACTGCTAAAAATAAATGTCCATCCAAAATCAATTGAGGCATCTCTGAAATAAAAAAAGTTAAAAGCAAAGTTGAGATATGGTCTCCATCTACATCTGCATCTGTCATAATTATAATTTTTTCGTATCTAAGATCTTTTTTATTATAATTTTTTCCTCTACCACAACCTAAAGCTTGTAATAAATTTCCTATTTCATTATTGGCTAAAATTTTTGAGGCATTTGAATTTTTCACATTTAAAATTTTTCCTCTAAGAGGAAGTATAGCTTGAGTAATTCTGTCACGTGCTTGCTTCGCAGAACCCCCAGCGGAATCCCCCTCCACAATAAATAATTCTGTACCCTCAGTTTTATCACTTGTGCAATCTGCTAATTTTCCAGGTAGTCTAATTTTTCTAAAAGCATTTTGTCTTTCAACATTTTGACTTAACTCATAAATATTTTTTTCTCTAATTTTTTCTTCTAAAAAATTAATTATACTTTTAGAGATTTTCGGATTTCTGTTGAGCCATTCGTCAAATGTTGTACTAGCAAAAATATCACAAAATTTTTGAATAAAACTTGTAGATAACTTATGTTTAGTTTGCCCCTCAAACTCAGGATTGGCTATATGAATTGAAATAACGTAAGCAGTCTGATCAAAAATGTCGTCTTGAGTAGCTTTGCATACAATTTTGTTATTTTTATTTTTGGCGTATTTTCTTATAGATTTTGCAATGCCAGATCTAAAACCGGCATCATGTGTTCCTCCGTTCATATTGTAAACTGTGTTACAAAATGCCTTTCCATATTTAATTTTATTTTTATTAAATTGCATTGCAAATTCCATACGCCCTTTATTGTTTTCAAACTTTCCAGATTGGAAGCATACTTTTTCATGTAAAACATTATTTTGTTTAATTTCGTTTTTAATAAAATCCTCAAGACCTTTTGGGTAAAATAAAGTTTCTTTAATTGGAATTTGACTTTTTCGATTTAATAGGCTTTTATTACACTCCCAAATAACCTTTACCCCCCTCTCAAGGTAAGCTTTATTTTTAGATAATTCATATATTTTTTCAGGTTTAAAATTTAACTCTTTGCCAAATATTTCTGGATCAGGAGTAAAAGTAATTTGAGTTCCACTTTTAATCTTATTTTTGCCCTTATGTTTTAATTTATTTAAAATCTTTCCTTTTGAGTAATCCTGATTAAATATTTTAGAATTTTTTGTAATTTTAATATTCAATTTGGAACTTAAAGCATTTACTACAGACAAACCAACACCATGCAAACCAGCTGATGATTTATAAATATTATTGTTAAATTTTCCTCCTGAATGTAGAGTTGTCATAACAACCTCTAATGCTGTTCTTTTCTTTTTTGGGTGCTTTTCTATTGGTATACCTCTACCGTCGTCTGAAATAGTAATTGTATTTTTTGAAATTAGTTTGACGGATATTACTTTTGCATGACCGGCAACAGCTTCATCAATACTGTTATCTAATATTTCATTGGCTAAATGATGATAGGCAGTTTCATCTGTGCCGCCAATATACATCCCCGGTCTTTTTCTGACAGGGTCTAACCCTTCTAATACCTCTATATCTTTTGCAGAATAAGTTTTTGTAACTGTCATAACAAAACCTTAAGTAAAATTAAAAAATTATCAATTATAAAAAAACCCCAGTTTGTAACTGGGGTTTACTTAATTAGATACCTTTAGATAAATTTTAAGAGCTATAGTACATTTGAAACTCAATAGGATGTGGAGTATGTTCAAAATTATGTATTTCTTCCATTTTTAGATCAATATAAGCATCAATCTGATCATCAGTAAATACACCACCTTCTGTTAAAAATTTGCGATCTCCATCTAATGAAATCACTGCTTCTCTTAGTGACCCACATACTGTAGGCACTCCTTTTAGCTCTTCATCAGATAAGGCATATAAATCTTTATCAAAAGGTTTACCTGGATCAATTTTATTTTTTATTCCGTCTAACCCCGCCATTAACATCGATGCAAAAGTTAAATATGGATTTCCAGCGGCATCTGGAAAACGAACTTCAACTCTTTTGCCTTTTGGACTATTAGTAAAAGGTATTCTGCAACTAGCAGATCTATTTCTAGAAGAGTAGGCTAATAAAACTGGGGCTTCAAATCCTGGTATTAATCTTTTGTAACTATTTGTGGTTGAATTTGAAAACGCATTGATTGCTTTTGCATGTTTTATAATTCCTCCGATATAATGTAGACAGGTTTTTGACAGACCAGCATATTCATCACCAGCAAATAAAGGTTTTCCATTTTTCCAAATCGATTGATGTGTGTGCATTCCAGAACCGTTATCGCCTTTTACAGGTTTAGGCATAAATGTTGCAGACTTACCAAAAGAATTTGCAACTTGTTGAACTGCATATTTATAAATTTGCATATTATCTGCATTTGTTACTAATGTATCAAATAAGGTACCTAATTCATGTTGTGATGGTGCAACTTCGTGATGATGTTTTTCGACCTTAACACCCATATCCTTCATAGCTTTTAAACATTCAGATCTTAAATCCTGCGCACTATCAACTGGTGGTACTGGAAAATAACCTCCTTTAATACCTGGTCGATGACCTAAATTTCCACCTTCGTATTTTTTGTCAGTGTTATATGGACCTTCATTGCTATCAATTTCGAAACTCGTTTTATTCATAGTGTTAGAGTATCTCACATCATCAAACACAAAAAACTCAGGTTCTGGACCAACATAGATAGTATCACCGACACCAGACTTCTTAAGGTATTCTTCAGCTTGTTTCGCCGTTGACCTTGGATCTCTATCATAATTTTTATTTGATATTGGATCGACGATGTCACAAAATATTACTAAAGTGTTATGAGACATAAATGGGTCAACAAAGGATCTACTAGTATCAGGCTTTAAAATCATATCAGATTCATTGATAGCTTTCCAACCGGCTATAGATGATCCATCAAAGAACACTCCATTTGTAAGCAAATCATTGTCAACTGTCGAAATATCTTGTGTTAAATGTTGAAGTTTGCCTCTTGGATCTGTAAATCTAAGGTCAACATATTCAATTTCCTTATCTTTAATTACTTTTAAAATATTTGCAGCGCTCATGTTAAACTCCTTTTTAATTTCAATAATGTATTTTTACAAAAAGCCATTTATTTATGCAGTGTTTTTTAGTTATGCCAGATATGCATTTATGCATATATAGAAGTATAGTTTAACATAAAACAAAAAAGGTAAAAAATCTCACAACTTGAAGATGTAAAGTTGATTATCAATAGTGTCTAAATACAAATTCAAAATACCATAATTAGTAATATTTTTTTTAAAATTTAGGTATTTGTCACAAAAAATTTGAAAATTTTGGGAAAAAACGCCAATTGATAAAATAGTTAAAAACATTATAAAAGTCTAAAATTAACCGCGGGAGTGGTGGAACGGTAGACACGCTAGTCTTAGGAACTAGTTCGGCAACGAGTGAAGGTTCAAGTCCTTTCTCCCGCACCAAGCAAGGATTGTAATGAAAGTAAATATAACATCAACTAAGGGGCTAGAATCAAAATTAAATGTAATAGTTACAAAAAAAGAGATTCAGAACCAAATTAATAGCAAGCTAGATGAGGTCAAAAATTCTATTAATTTAAAAGGTTTTAGACCCGGGAAAGCTCCAAGAGAATTGTTAAAAAAACAGTTTGGCAAAGCTCTTTACAGTGAAGTTATAGAAAAAACTCTCAACGAAAGTACTTTTCAAGCTTTAAAAGATAAAAAAATCAAACCAGCTGGACAACCAAAAATAAATATTAAATCCTCAGGTGAAGATAAGGATTTAGAATTTACGATTGAGGTAGAAAAATTTCCAGAAATAAAAAATATTTCTTTAAACAAAATAGAAATAGAAAAATTTGAAGTAAAGACTGATAAAAATGAGTTAGACAGTCGACTAAATCAATTAGCGGAAAGTGCAAAAAAATATAAAGACAAAGATAATTCTAAACCTGCGCAAAATAATGACTTAGTAATATTTAATTACGAAGCAACTGTTGAAGGAAAATCTTTTGAGGGGAATAAGGGTGAAAAACTTCAAATTGTTTTAGGTAAAGATTTATTTATTAAAGATTTTGATAAACAAATTGTCGGATCAAAAAGAAACGAGGATAAAATAGTCAAAGTTAAACTACCAGAAAATTACCCAAAAAAAGAATTGGCTGGAAAAAATGCAATATTTAAATGTAAAATTATAAATATTCAAATTCCTGAAAAGCAAAACATTGATGATAATTTAGCAAAAAATATGGGAGCTAAAGATTTAAAAGATCTTAAATCAATCATTGAAAAACAAATTTCAAAAGAATATGAAAATATAACCTATCAGTTAACCAAAAAAAAAATTCTAGACCAACTTGATAAACAATACAGATTAGATTTACCAAAACGAATGGTTGAAGATGAAAAAAAGGTAGTTGAGCAAACTTTTGTTCAAGAGAAGATGCAAGAAACAAAAGAAAGCGATCAGTCTAAAATTAAATTAGATGAAAAAGATAAAAAAGAAATTAAAAAAATATCAGAAAGAAGAGTTAAACTTGCTTTATTGTTTAGTCACATAGGTGAAGAGCATTCCGTGAAAGTTTCTTCACAGGAATTACAGGGCGAGTTAGAAAAACAATTACGAATGTATCCTGGTCAAGAAAAGATAATAAGAGAACATTACCAACAAAACCCTGCTGAGCTAACAAAGCTTCGTGGTCCTTTGTTTGAGGAAAAAGTTATGAAACTTATAAAAGAGAAGGCTAAAGTGAAGTCAAAAACTGTAACGAAAGATGAGTTACAAAAGCTTTTCAGTATTAATGGTGACAAAGAAATTAAGCCAAAAGTAAAAAAATCTGCTAAATCTAAAGTTAATAAAAGTAGAAAAAAGTAAATAATACATATAAATTCATAATCGATTCGTATGAAAGATCCTTTTGATATCTACATGAATACTCTAGTGCCAATGGTAATTGAGCAAACGCCACGTGGAGAAAGATCATTTGATATTTACTCAAGATTATTAAAGGAAAGAATTATTTTTTTAACTGGTCCAATAAATTCATACATATCAAGTTTAATATCAGCCCAACTTTTATTTCTGGAGTCAGAAAATAATTCAAAAGAGATTTATTTATATATTAATTCGCCAGGCGGAGTAGTAACAGACGGCCTTGCAATTTATGATACAATGCAATTCATTAAACCAACAGTATCTACGCTGTGCATAGGTCAAGCAGCGTCTATGGGTTCTTTTTTATTAGCAGCTGGAGAAAAAGGATTAAGAATGACTTTACCTAATGCCAGAATAATGGTTCACCAACCATCTGCTGGTTTTCAAGGTCAAGCTACCGATATAGAAATCCATACAAAAGAGATTTTAGCAACAAAGAAGAGGTTAAATGAAATTTATTCAAAACATACAGGGCAAGGTGTTGAAATTATTAAAGATGCTTTAGAAAGAGACAATTTTATGAATGCTGAAGAGGCAAAAAAATTTGGGCTAGTAGATAAAGTAGTAGAAAAAAGGGATAAATAAACTCTAAAATTCAACTATCACTTGATTAATTGACTTGGAATAGGTTATTGTATTTATAATTGATTCGTTATGTCTAAAGAAAATAAAAATACTTTATATTGTTCATTTTGCGGTAAGAGCCAGCATGAAGTTAGAAAATTAATTGCAGGTCCAACGGTTTTTATTTGTGATGAATGTGTAGAGTTATGCATGGACATCATTAAAGAGGAGAGCAAAAGTCAAATTTCTAAATCAGAGGAAGGCGTTCCTACACCCAAAGAGATTTATTCTATTTTAAATGATTATGTTATTGGTCAAAAAAAAGCAAAACAAGTTCTGTCAGTTGCAGTTCACAATCATTACAAAAGACTTGAACATACGGAAAAATCTAACAATGATGTAGAGCTTTCAAAGTCTAATATTTTATTGATTGGACCCACGGGTTGTGGAAAAACATTATTAGCGCAAACTCTTGCAAAGATTTTAGATGTTCCTTTTACAATGGCTGATGCAACTACTTTAACAGAAGCTGGATATGTTGGAGAAGATGTCGAAAATATAATTTTAAAATTATTACAAGCTGCAGACTATAATGTAGAAAAAGCTCAGAGGGGTATAGTTTATATTGATGAAGTAGATAAAATTAGTAGAAAAACAGAAAACCCTTCAATCACGAGAGATGTTTCTGGAGAAGGTGTACAGCAAGCATTATTAAAGATAATGGAAGGCACAGTTGCAAGCGTTCCTCCTCAAGGAGGTAGAAAGCATCCACAACAAGAATTCTTACAAGTCGATACAACAAATATTTTATTTATCGTTGGAGGTGCTTTTGCTGGAATTGACAAAATTATATCTGACAGGGGAAAAGGATCCTCTATTGGTTTTGGAGCGGAAATAAAAAATAAAATTGAAATTGGAGCCGGAGAATTAATGAAAGATATTCAGCCAGAAGATTTGCTTAAATTTGGTTTAATTCCAGAGTTTATTGGGAGATTGCCTATAATTTCTACATTGGAAGATTTAGACGAGGAAAGTTTAATAAAGATTTTAGTTGACCCAAAAAATTCGTTAACAAAACAATATTCTAAATTATTTGAAATAGAAGGTGTTAAGTTAAATTTTGCAAAAGATGCTTTGAGAGCCGTAGCTCAAAAAGCAATATTAAGAAAAACTGGAGCCAGAGGTTTGAGATCAATTATCGAAGAAGTATTACTGGAAACAATGTTTGATTTACCTTCAATCGAAGGTGTCGAGGAAGTAATATTAAATAAAGAAGTAATTAACGGTAAAATTAAACCTTTGTTGATTTATTCAAAAAGTTCATCATTATCCTCCGAAAAAGAAAAAAAAATAGCTAATTAGTTGGTGATATTTCGCTAATTGAACCTTGTTTTATGGGTTTTAATGACTATGTTTTAAACCATATGCTAAATTTCAAGTCCATTCCTATTTTGCCATTAAGGGATATTGTAGTATTCCCAAATGTTACAACACCACTATTTGTCGGTAGAGAAAAGTCAATCAATGCTTTAGAATCTGTAATGGACCAAACCAAAAAAATATTATTACTTGCTCAAAAAAACCCAAATGTGGATGATCCTAAAGATCAAGATTTGTATTCTCACGGAACTTTAGTTGAAATTTTGCAACTCCTTAAACTTCCAGATGGAACTGTAAAAATTTTAGTAGAAGGTAAATCAATTTGTAAAGTGGTTGAGTATAATAAAAATGAAAAATTTTTAGATGCACATTTGGAAGAATGTAAACTGATAATCGCAAAAAACGATAGTCTTTTATCACAGGCATTAATTAATAAATTTAATAAACTTTCAAAAACATCAAAAAAATTTACTGATGAGAATAGCGTAAATTTTAAAAATATTTCTGACCCAAATATTATTGCAAATAAGACTGTTTCAACCTTAGGAATTGAATTACAAGAAAAACAAAAAATTTTAGAGACTTTAAATATTCAAAAAAAGTTAGAAATTATAATTAGTCACTTAGATAACGAGTTAGAACTCATGTCCGTGGAAAAAAGAATAAGAGGACGAGTAAAAAATCAAATGGAGAAAACCCAAAGAGAATACTATCTCAACGAACAACTTAAAGCTATACAAAAAGAACTTGGTGAAATTGAAGAGGGCAAAGATGAACTAAAGCAAATTGAGGAAGCTATAAAAAAAGCAAAAATGCCCAAAGATGCAGAAGAAAAATGTTTTTCTGAACTAAAAAAATTAAGAACTATGAGCCCAATGTCAGCCGAGTCGACTGTTGTAAGAAATTATCTTGATTGGATGACTTCAATTCCTTGGCACGAAACTTCTACAGTAAGCACAGATCTTGATCAAGCAGAGAAAATATTAAATCAGGATCATTATGGTCTTGAGAAGGTTAAAGATAGAATATTAGAATTTTTAGCAGTGCAATCTAGATTAAAAAAAATAAAAGGACCCATCCTATGTTTGGTTGGACCTCCAGGAGTTGGAAAAACTTCATTAGGAAAATCTATAGCAAAAGCGACAGGTAGAGAATTTGTTAGAATGTCACTTGGTGGCGTAAGAGATGAAGCAGAGATTAGAGGTCATAGAAGGACATATATAGGTAGTTTGCCTGGAAAAATAATACAGATGATGAAGAAAGCTGGAAAAACTAATCCATTATTTTTACTTGACGAAATAGATAAGGTGGGAATGGATTACAGAGGTGACCCATCATCGGCATTATTAGAAGCTTTGGACCCTGAACAAAATAAAGATTTTAATGACCATTATTTAGAGGCAGATTACGACCTATCAAACGTCATGTTTGTAACAACAGCTAACACACTGAATATCCCTGGACCATTATTAGATAGAATGGAAGTGATAAGACTTTCAGGTTATACTGAAAATGAAAAACTTCAAATAGCTAAAAAATACTTACTACCAAAACAAACCAAAGATAACGGTTTAAAAAATAATGAATTTGAAGTTAAAGATGAGATCATTCTAGAGATTATCAGAAGGTACACAAGAGAAGCAGGCGTTAGAAATCTTGAAAGAGAAATTTCAAAACTAGCGAGAAAAAGTTTAAAGAATATTGTTACAAATAAAATTAATAAGGTAAATCTAAATCTAAAAGAATTAGACGATTATTTAGGTGTTAAAAAATTCAAATATGGTGAAATTGAAGAAAATGATAAAGTAGGAGTAGTTACAGGTTTAGCATGGACAGAAGTAGGTGGCGAACTACTATCAATTGAGTCCGTGATGATGCCAGGTAAAGGAAAATTGGAATTTACAGGAAAGCTCGGAGATGTAATGAAAGAATCTATTAAAGCAGCAAAATCTTTTATTAGATCGAAATCGTCTGAATATGGAATCATACCACCTCTGTTTGATAAGAACGATATTCACGTTCATGTTCCAGAGGGAGCAACACCTAAAGACGGCCCATCAGCTGGTATTGGAATGGTTACATCCATTGTTTCTGCAATGACTTCTATACCCGTTTTAAAAGATGTTGCGATGACAGGTGAAGTTACGCTCAGAGGCAGAGTTTTACCAATAGGAGGTTTAAAAGAAAAGCTTCTTGCAGCTTTAAGAGGAGGAATAAAAACTGCAATAATACCCTCTGAGAATGAAAAAGATTTAAGGGAAATACCACAAAATGTTAAAGACGGTATGAAAATTATTCCAGTCAAAAGTGTTGATGAAGTTCTTAAAATTGCATTAAAACAAGAATTAAAACCAGTTGAATGGATAGATATCAATCAAAAAAATACTGATGAGGCAAATAAAAACATAACTAACCCTCATTAAAGTTCAATATATTCTTTTATGGCTATTACTAAGTGAAAATGAGAATAATTTTTAGAACTTCTTCACATAAGCAAAAAAAAATAAAACTAAAAATATCACCTTTTGAGTGTCTTAAAAATTTAAAAAGAGTATTTAATAATACGTTGATTACAGTTGTTGGAGACGGTTTATCAACTGCACAAATATCAAAATATAAAAAAATTGTTGGAGAAAAAAACTTTATTGAAATTAATTTAAAAAATAACTCAAAATCTTTAAAATATTGTATTGATTTAGTTTTAGGTTTTCAAAATTCTAAAAATTTTAAAAAAATTTTAAGCGAAAATGAATTAATCTATTTTGTTGAAAATGATTATCTACATACGATAGACTCAAAAAAAAATCTCATTGATGCTTTTAATTTCAATGTACATTATGTAAGTTTATACGATCATCCTGACTATTACGATAACTTAAAAAATTTAATAGACTTTAGACAGGCGCTGGACAATCCTTCAAAAAAAGTTTTACTTGGTAAACACAGACATTGGGTTACCACAGCGTCTACAACCTGCACTTTTGCGGTAAAAAAAAAGACTCTTATGGCAGATTATGAGTATTTTAAAAAAATGTGTAAACGAGATATTCCAAGAGACCATAAAATCTTCACGCAGTTAACAAATAAAGGTAGGCTACTTATAATTCCGATACCATCTTTAGCTACGCATATTGAAACAAATTATCTTGCTCCTTTAGTTAATTGGAAGTTAAAAAAATTAAAAAATTTGTTATAATAATATTAATAT
>MDTG01298988.1_pt1 | contig 10536 bp, 9 predicted proteins | sample 811421 | NCBI WGS metagenome assembly MDTG01 (sample SAMN05326645, study PRJNA326480) | marine metagenome | isolation source: seawater | place: Pacific Ocean: South East | collected 2011
TAAAGAAAATTTAAATAAAATATCAAATCTATCAATTGAATTTAATAATACTGAAGAATCTAATAGTAAATTTGAAAAAATGTTTTTCTTTAGACTTAAAGGCGCAGATAACGAAGGTATTGTGCATATTTTTACTAACTACTTTTATAATAATAAAATTAATATCTTAGATTTGGAATCAGAAATTTCAAATGCACCTGTAACTGGACAAACATTATTTTTTCTTAAATCCAGATTGCTTGTACCTAACAATTTAAATTATTCTGATGTTGAAAATGATTTAATAGAATTATCCAATAAGCATAATGTTGCAATAAAATTTAAAAAATTTGATATTTCTAAGGATTATTAAATCTAAATAACGGATTTGAATATTCTTCGCATTCAGCTTTAGGAATATTATCTAATTTAAAAAATTCTTTTTCACCTTCACACCAATCTGTTTTAAGACAACAAGTATTTTTACAAATATTTTTACTTACTATTTCTTCTGGAATCGTCCAATCTAATTTTAAATCAAGCTCCTCTTGCTTATCCAAATATTGATAATAACCTTGATTATAAATATTTTTTATTGCTTGTGCAAAAATAGGAAGTGCAGCATTTGATCCATATTGTTTTTTCCCTAGGACCATTGATGGATCATCTACTCCAACCCAAACTCCAATCGTAATTTGAGGTGTGAAGCCTACGAACCATGCATCAGTTTTACTATTAGTAGTACCAGTCTTTCCAGCTGCAGGAGCATAAAATTTATACTTCCATCTAATAGACCCTCCAGTACCATTATCTACAACTGATTTCATTAAATCTCTAATAAGATATATATCATTTTCATCAGCAATTTCTCTAGAATTACTATAAAACTGTTTCAGCTCTCTACCCTCATTATCATTTATTGATAAAATTGATAAAGGAGAATTTAAAATTCCATTGTTTGATATTGCGCTATATGCAGATGTTATTTCGATTGGATATACCTCAGTAACACCTAACGCTATGGCATCAACTGCTTTGATTGGTTTTGACAATCCAAATCTAAGTGCAGTATTTTTCACTTGTTTTGGAGAAATTAATTCTTGGACAATTCTAACTGAAATCAAATTCAATGACCTTCTTAAACCATCTCGTAAGCTAGTTAAACCACCTACTGATCCATCATGGTTTTGTGGATTCCATCTTGTTGTATCATCTAAGAAAAATACAAGTGGTTGATTCATTAGCTGTTTACATGATGAAAAACCTTCTTCTAACGCAGTTAAATATATAAAAGGTTTAAAAACAGATCCAGGCTGTCTCTTTGCTTGTACAGCTCTATTAAAAAAATCTACATATTCAGGCTCATTTCTACCACCAATCATTGAGAGAATATGTCCATGCTTCGAATCTAAAATTATGGCTGCGCCTTGTACTAATAATTTGCTTCTAAATTCTTTTGGAATAATGATAGTATCATTTTTAAGAATATTAATTAATGAATCTTCTTCAATTTTAAATGAATTAGATAACTTCTTTATTTTTTTCTTATCCATTAATAAATCTCTATTAAAAATTTTTTGATTTTTTTTCATTGTTTTATTAAATGATTCATTAAGAATATTCTGTAACCGATAATCTAAAGTTGTTTTAATTTTCAGTCCATCTTCATATATATTTATATCTAAATCATTTTCAATACTTTTTAAATTTCTCCTTACATATTCAGAAAAATAAGGAGCCAAACTATTGTTATAATTTGAATCTTTTACTGGCATCTTATCACTTAATGCAATATTAAACTCAGTATCCGATATATAACCGTTCTCTAACATAATTTTTAAAACTAATTTTTTTCTTTTAATTGATCTTTCAGGATATCTAAAGGGGCTATATCTTGCTGGAGCGGGAAGTAATCCAATCAAAATTGCTGAATCACTTAAACTTAACTCTGAAACATCTTTTCCAAAATAATACTTTGAAGCAGATTGAATCCCATAATTACCATGACCAAAATATACGGAGTTAAAATACAACTCCAAAATTTCAGATTTTGTATAAGTTTGCTCAATCTTAATTGCTGTGATAAATTCTTTAATTTTTCTCATAATATGCTTATCAGATCCAATATAATGCTTTGCTCCTTTTGTATTATACATATTTCTAGCCAATTGCTGAGTTATAGTACTTGCACCTTGTCTAGTACTAAATGAAATAATATCAATAATTAAAGCTCTCAAGGTAGATTTAATACTAATACCATTATGATAATAAAAATCTCTATCTTCCATAACTATTAAAGCATTTCTTAAATTTTTTGGTACAGCAATAATTTTAATCATATCTCTTTTTTGAATAAATAATTTTTTCAGGACTACATCATCAGCTGAAATTATCTTCGTTACTTGTTCAGGATTAAATTTATTTAATTCTTCGATTGAAGGGAGTGTTTTAGATAGAGAAAATAAATAATAAAATAATGATAAGAAAATTATCAAAGAAATACAAAATGTAGTAAAAAAAATTTTAAACCATAAATTTGAAAATATTTTTTTTACTATTTCCAATCTTATTTAGGTTTAATCATAGACTTTGGATCTAAAACTTTTTCAGTAGTTTTTTTATCTAAAATATTTTTTTCTAAAACAACTTCACGTATAGTTTTACCTGTTTTAAAGGCTTCATAAGCAATTTGGGAAGCTTTATCATAACCAATAATTGGAGCTAATGATGTACACATTGCCAAACTTCCTTCAATGTAATTTTCACACTTTTCTTTATCAGCCTTAATATTATCTATTAATTTAACTTTAAAAATTTTTATTGAATTAGCTAGTATGTCAGCGGAATAAAGTAAATTGTGACCAATTAAAGGCAGCATTAAATTTAATTCAAAAACACTACCTAAACCTCCCAATGTTACAGCCAAATCATTAGCAATAACCTGTGAACATACTTGTAGCATTGATTCACATATTACTGGATTAACTTTACCAGGCATAATTGATGATCCCGGCTGAACAGGAGGAATAATCAACTCTCCTAATCCAGATCTGGGACCTGAACCAAGCCATCTAATATCATTTGCAATTTTTGAAAGAGAAACAGCCAATGATTTCATATTTCCTGATACAGACACAGAACAATCTTGTGCAGACTGAGCTTCAAAATGATTTGGAGATTCTATAAAATTAATTTTTGTAAATTTTGAAATTTCTTCTGCAATTAATTTTCCAAATTTTTTATGCGTATTAATTCCTGTACCAACCGCTGTACCTCCTTGGGGCAACCTAATAAGCAGCTTTTCAGATTCATCAATTCTTTTTCTACTCTTAATAAGCAATTCAGTAAATCCTGAAAACTCCTGGCCTAATGTAATAGGTGTAGCGTCTTGCAAATGAGTTCTACCTATTTTAATAATTTTATTAAATTCTTTTGTTTTACTATTAAAGGATTTTATAAGCTCATCTAAATGAGGTATTAAATTATTCTTAATCTTCAAACATAAAGAAATATTGATTGCTGTTGGGATAGTATCATTACTCGACTGTCCTAAATTAACATCATCATTTGGATGAATTTTTATTTTAGAATTATTTGTAGCAATTTTTGAGACCACTTCATTTACATTCATATTAGTTGAAGTCCCAGAACCTGTTTGAAAAATATCAATAGGAAATTGATTATTTAATTTATCTTGAAGTATTTGATCACATGCATCAACGATTGCATTTTTTTTACTTGAATCTAAAATACCTAATTTTTCATTAACTATAGATGCAGATCTTTTAATCAATACAACAGCATTAATAAAATCTCTATTAAATTGTATATTGCTTATTGGGAAATTTTCTATGGCTCTTTGTGTTTGAGCACCATATAAAGCATCATGGGGAACTTTCATTTCACCCATTGAATCTTTTTCTATTCTATATTTTTTATTTTTCATAAATAAATCTAAACTTTATATATTTATAAATGAAGAAGGTTTCAATAAAATTATTTCACTTCCCAAGAATTAGGACCTTCAATTAATGATTGTAAATTTATTTTTTGCACTGATTTAGCCTTATCAATTTGATCTTTCATCATTGTATCATATGTTGGCTTATCCTCTTTATAAAAAACACCAATTGGAACAGGAAGATCTTCATCATAAGTCATTTCACTTATTAGTAAGCCTAGATTTCTATCTTTTGGATTATGAATTAATAAATCACTTTCAGAAAAACCTTTTGATAAATCAACTACTTTAAATTTTGAACCATCTAAAATTAAACCTTTATCACTTTCTTTTCCAAAAACCATAGGTTTATTTTCTTCAAGTACTATAACATTATCAGATTTAACTTCTCTATCTGTTAAATTAGTAAATGCACCATCATTAAAAATGTTACAGTTTTGATAAATTTCTATAAATGATGTACCTCTATGAGTTTCTGCTTCTTTAATAATAGATCCCATATGTTTTAATTCTTTATCAATAGTTCTAGCAATAAATGTTCCTGCAGAACCAAATGCTAAAGCAGGAGGATTAAAAGGATAATCTAGTGAACCCATTGGTGTAGATTTAGTTTTTTTACCTACTTCAGATGTTGGTGAATATTGTCCTTTAGTTAAACCATAAATTCTATTATTAAATAATAATATATTCATATCTATATTTCTTCTTAGAACATGAATGAAGTGGTTTCCACCAATACTCATTGCATCACCATCACCAGTAATCACCCAAACAGATAAATTTGGATTTGATAATTTAACACCAGAAGCTACTGCAGGAGCCCTACCATGAATTGAATGAAAGCCATATGTATCTACATAATATGGGAATCTACTTGAACATCCAATACCAGATACAACAACAATATCTTCTTTTGGAATACCTAAATCAGGTAAAACCTTTTGAAATGTTGCTAAAATAACATAATCACCACATCCAGGACACCACCTTACATCCTGATCTGAAGTGAAATCTTTCTTTGTTAGTTTTATTTGAGTATCAGTCATATTAATCCTTTAAATAATTTTCAATTTTCATTAAAATTTCGTTTGATGAAAATGGCTTTCCTTGAACTTTATTGAATCCTTTTGCATCAACTAAGAATTTAGCTCTTATAATACTTAATAATTGTCCTAAATTCAATTCTGGAATTAAAATTTTATCAAATTTCAATAAAATATCTCCCAAATTTTTTGGAAAGGGATTTATATACTTTAAATGTAAATGAGAAACTGATAGTCCTTTATCAATAGCTTTAACTACAGCTGACCTTATTGAACCATAAGTTCCACCCCAACCAATGACTAAAATCTCACCACTATCTTCACCATAAACTTCAGCGTCAGGAATAAAATTTTCAATAATATCTACTTTCTTTTGCCTTTGAAGAACCATTTGATGATGATTATCTGGATCATAATTAACATTACCAGTATTATTTGCTTTTTCAAGACCACCTATTCTATGCTCCAAACCTTTTACTCCAGGTATTGCCCATTTTCTAGCTAAGGTATTTTCATCATGTTTATAAGGTAAAAAATTTTCTTCTGAATCTATATATTGAGTTTTAATTTTCTTTAATTTGGTAACATCTGGAAATTTCCAAGGTTCAGAACCATTTGCAATATAACCATCTGATAAAAACATAACAGGTATCATATGTTCTAATGCTATTCTACATGCTTCATATGTCATTTCAAAACAGTCAGAAGGTGAAGAGCTAGCTATAACTACACAAGGGCATTCCCCATTTCTTCCATACATTGCTTGCATTAAATCTGATTGCTCTGTTTTTGTAGGAAGTCCCGTTGAAGGTCCCCCTCTTTGAATATTAATTATAACTAATGGTAATTCTGTAATAGTTGCAAGACCTATAGCTTCACCTTTTAATGCAATTCCAGGACCACTACTAGCTGTTACACCTAGTCTACCCGCAAAAGCAGCACCAATAGCGCTTGTAATTCCTGCAATCTCATCTTCAGCTTGGAAGGTTTTAACACCAAAAGATTTATAATTAGATAAATAATGTAAAATATCACTAGCAGGAGTTATTGGGTATCCACCAAAAAACATCTCAATATCATTTACTTCCGATACCGCAAGCAGACCAAGGGAAATAGCTTGATTTCCCATAATATTTCTATATTTACCTTTTTTATATGTTGCTTTACCAATTTGATATGTTGTTTTAATTACTTCAATAGTTTCACCATAATAATAACCTGCCTTTAATGCTTTAACATTCCCATCAATAATCAAAGGTTTGTTTTTAAATTTTTTATTTAAAAAATCTATTGTTGTTTGCATACTTCTCTCATATAGCCAATATAATAAACCTAAAGCAAACATATTAGTACTTCTAGACTTCTCTTTTGGAGTTAAATCTAAATCTTCTAAGGCAGTAGAAACCAATTTTGTCATACCAACTTTTATAACTTTATATTTTTTATCCAATGAATCAGATTCCGTTGGATTTTCATCATATTCAGCTAATTTTAAATTTTTTGGGGTGAAGTTATCTGTATTAATAACTAAGAGTCCATTTTCTTTTAAATCACATAAATGAACTTTTAAAGCTGCAGGATTCATTGCAACTAACACATCTAATTCATCACCAGGCGTATATATTTCTTTACTTCCAAACTGCATTTGGAAAGAACTTACGCCATATAATGTGCCCTGTGGTGCTCTAATTTCTGCAGGAAAATCAGGCAAAGTATTTAAATCATTTCCAAAAATTGCAGTATTTTCAGAAAATTGTCCTCCTGTTAACTGCATACCATCTCCAGAATCACCAGAGAATCTAATTGTAACTACATCACTATTTGTTTTTTTGTTGGTCATTGCGCTTATTATTTCATTAATTTAATTAATTAAATTTACCTATATCTTTCTTTCAAGAAAAAGATTTTATTTATAAATTTTAATTATTATCGTAATTAACTTAAAATATGAAAAATAAAGAAAATATAAAATTAACTCAATTTAGTCCTGGGGCAGGTTGAGCTTGTAAAATAAGCCCTGAAGACCTTACTCAAGTTTTGAGTAAATTAAAACAAAATAACTTAAATGAATCTAAAGGATTTGAAAATTTTGACGATTGTGCAATTTTCAAAATAAATGAAAAACAATCTATAATACAAACAGTTGATTTTTTCACACCTATTGTTGATGATCCATATCTATTTGGACAAATAGCAGCAGCAAATTCATTATCAGACATTTATGCAATGGGAGGGCAACCCTTATTTGCACTAAATATAACTGCTTTCCCAACAGATAAATTAGATTTAAATATTCTTAGTAAAATTTTACTTGGTGGTCAAGATAAATGTTTAGAAGCAAATATCCCTATATTAGGTGGTCACTCAATAAAAGATGATATACCAAAATACGGGCTCGCAGTTTCAGGTATCATTGAAAATAAAAAAATTATCACTAATAGTAATGCAAAAATAAATGATGATATAATCTTAACTAAGCCTATTGGAAGTGGGATTATTTCTACTGCTATTAAAAAGAATCTTGCAAACAATACTACAGTTGATGCAGTTGTAAATGTAATGAAAACCTTGAATAACACTGCATCAAATCATCTTTATAATTTTAAAGTTAACGCCTGTACAGATGTTACGGGATATGGATTATTAGGACATCTGAATGAAATGTGCAAGGCTAGTAAAGTAAGTGCTAAAATCAACTTTTCAGACATTCCTTTAATTGATGGTGTATTTAATTTTGCTAAACAAAATATTATTCCAGGTGGTTCAAAAAACAATTTGAATTTTTATCAAAAAAATATATTCTTTGATCCTGAAATTTCTAATTTTAAAAAATTGATTTTAGCAGACGCCCAAACATCTGGGGGATTGTTAATATCATGTCCAAAATCAGAATCAAAAAAACTAATAAATTCATTAAATAAAATATCAAAATACAAATCAGTCATAATTGGCGAGTTTATTGAAAAAAATAAAGCTAATATTTTTTGCAAATAATATATGATTTTTCTAGATAATAATTCCACAACAAAAACTGATATAAGAGTAGTTGAAAAAATGATTCCATTTTTTACTGATAAATATGGCAACTCATCAAGCAAATCCCATAAGTTTGGTTGGGAAGCTAATGATGCTATTTTCGATGCAAGAAAAAAAGTTTCAAATTTAATAAATTGTAATCCTGATGAAATTATTTTTACTAGTGGAGCTACCGAATCAAATAATATTGCTATTCAAGGTATAATGAATAACTATTCAAATTCAAATTTAATAACATCAAATATTGAACATAGTGCAATTTTAGATATTTGTAAAATAATAAATACAAAAAAAATAAATAACACAGTTCTTGCTAAGTGTAATATCAAGGGCTTAGTTCAAAAATCTGAAATAGAATCTTTAATAAATTCTAAAACAAAATTAATATCATTAATGCACGTAAATAATGAAATAGGAACAATTCAACCTATAGAAGAAATTGGAAATCTATGCAAAAAATATAATATTATTTTCCATGTTGATGCAGCTCAATCATATGGTAAAATTAAAATAGATGTTAAAAAAATGAATATTGATTTGCTATCAATTTCAGGACATAAAATATATGGACCAAAAGGTGTTGGGGCGTTATATGTTAACAATAAAATAAGGAAAATATTAAATCCTATTTTTTGGGGTGGAAAACAAGAGCGAGGTATTAGGCCTGGAACATTAGCAACTCCATTAATTGTAGGCCTTGGGGAAGCAACAGAAATTTGCAAAAATGAAATTAATAATGATCTTAAAAAAATTAAACTATTAAGAGATGATTTTATTAAAAAAATTAAGGGTGAATTGAATAATATAATAATTAATGGCTGTATGCAAAATAGAATTCAAAATAATATAAATCTATCATTCCCAGATCTTAATGGAATGTCAATAATTAATTCTTTACCAGAAATCGCATTATCAAATGGTTCAGCATGTACATCATCTACTTCTAAACCTTCACATGTATTAACAGCAATTGGAAGAAATGGTAAAGATGCCATTTCATCAATAAGAATAGGCATTGGAAGATATAATAATTCTAATGATATTAATATTGCAGCAAAAACAATAATAAAAATTATTAAGTTAAAAAAATGATAAATAAAAATAATATAATTGAGATACTAAAACAATGCTATGATCCTGAAATCCCAATTGATTTATGGAATCTTGGATTAATATATAGTATTAAAATAAAAAAATATAAAATTAATATTCTAATGACTTTAACAACACCTGGTTGCAGCATGGGTGGATACATGGCTGAAGATATTACAAAAAAAATAAAAAACTTAGATAAAAATTACGATGTGCAAGTTGATGTTACATTTGATCCCCCTTGGGAACCGACTATGATGTCTGATAAAGGTAGAGAAATGTTAGGATTTAATGCAAAAAAAAATGAACCAAAAGAAGAAGACAGAAATTGGGAATAGCTCTTGATAATAATTTATTTAATAATTATTTACATAGTGTATAAGATACTATGGTGGCTTTTAGGAGATTTATTCAATGAATGATAGCTCAGTATCAAAATCTCTTAATATAAATAGAATTAAAAATAAAACTTCTGGCATGTGGCTATATGTCGGGATACCATATATGATTAAGCTAGGTTATTCTTGCAAACTTTTAGATTGGGAAATAAAATGGTTTGAATCAAATATCGGAATAAAATGGAATGAAAATGGTGAAACTTTAAAAAAGGAGTAAGATTAAAAATAATGGAAACTATTTATTTAGATGACTTTACAAAAGATGGAATTGTAATAGAAAAAGAATTTAGAAAAAAAATTGATAACACAGATTGGAATTTATTTAAAAATAAAAAAGTTCTAATTAAGGGATGCTCAAAAGCAATTATTCCAACATGGGCATATCTAATAATTACAGCAAGATTATCTCTTAAAGCTAAATTAATATTATTTGGAGAACCTTGCTCCTTTTTTGAAATTTATAAATCAAACCAATAATCTATTTTAATATAAAAAGATCTATCAAAAAATATTTCTGCATTATCAGACTCATTAAATTCATAGTTTATTAAATCAACAAAATTATCAAAATTTATACCACTTACATCTTTATATATTGAATAAACAACGTATAATATTGAACTTGGATTATACTCCCACTTAAAAACAATGTTTGAAGTGACTGAAGAATAATTTGTCCTATATAAAATATTGTAATTTTCATCTAAAGTTAAAGCATTACTATAGACAGGGTAGCTCAAATTATTCTCCTGTCTCAATATACTTAAATCATCTATATCCTCAGAAACATTATTTTTATTTTTATAATATTCTAAATATAATTGCAGACTAATTTTATCATTAAAAAAAACAGACGCTCTTGATGAAATATATTTCTCTAAATTATTGGATTTTGTAAATTGATATAATATTTCCTCTTCTCTAATTCCACTATTTGATAATTTTCTAACTTTTAAAAAATGAAATTTCTCATTATTTAAATCAAGATTATATGACATATCTAAATTAAACCACTTAAAAGGTCTTA
>MDTG01401314.1_pt1 | contig 10536 bp, 12 predicted proteins | sample 811421 | NCBI WGS metagenome assembly MDTG01 (sample SAMN05326645, study PRJNA326480) | marine metagenome | isolation source: seawater | place: Pacific Ocean: South East | collected 2011
ACTAAAAAAATACGATAACATTTTTATAGACTGCCCTCCCTCTTTGAGTTTGCTAACTATTATGTCCTTAGTTGCATCAGATGAATTATTAGTACCTTTACAAACGGAATTCTTTGCCTTGGAAGGAATCACCCAGTTGGTAAAAACAATTGATAGAATTAAAGAAAATTTGAATCCGCAACTTACTATAAGAGGTATATTATTAACAATGTTCGATAAAAGAAATAAACTTTCTTCTGAAGTTGATAGGGAAGCTAGAAATTATTTTAAAGAAAAAGTGTACCAAACCGTAATACAAAGAAACGTAAGACTTTCAGAAGCTCCATCTCATGGTTTGCCTTGTGTTATTTATGATAAAAGTTGTGTTGGCAGTAAATCATATTTTAAATTAGCAGAAGAATTTAAAAAAAAAAATAATATAGAAAGCGCTGCGTGACCATGATAAAAAAAAAGGGATTAGGGAGAGGCTTGTCAGCATTGTTTGGAGATGAAAGCCCTAAACAAGAAAGTAAATTAAACAAAGAATTAAATACAGTTTCAATAAGTGATTTAAGCAGAAACCCTTACCAACCTAGGGAAAGTTTTGACGAAACCAAATTGGTTGAGCTTTCAAATTCAATCAAAAAAAAATGGTATAATTCAGCCAATAGCAGTAAGACCTAAAAAAAACCTGCCAGGAAAGTTTGAGATAATTGCTGGTGAAAGAAGGTGGTTAGCTGCTCAAAAAGCGGGTTTACATGAAATACCTATAACTATTTTAGATTTAAGCGATGTTGAGAGTTTAGAAGTGGCGATAGTTGAGAATATTCAACGAGATGATCTAAATTCTGTTGAAGAGGCTAAGGGGTATAAGAGACTTTCAGAGGAATTTAATTATGATCATGAGAGTATTTCAAAATTAATGTCCAAAAGCAGAAGTCATATAAGCAATACATTAAGATTATTAACATTACCTTCAGACATAATTAAATTGATAGAAGAAGGATCATTAACTACAGGCCAGGCTAGACCTTTAATTGGATTAGCAAACGCTTCCTATATTGCAGAAGAAATTGTTGCAAAAAACTATAGTGCAAGAAAAGTAGAGTATTTAGTTAAGTCTAAGAAAATTAATGGGTCTAAAATTAAAACATATGATGCAAATATTTTGAAAGCCCAAGAACTTATCGAAAAAAAATTGGGATTAAGAGTAAATATATTAAACAAGAAAAATAATTCTGGAAAAGTTACTATTGAGTATAAAGATTTAGAACAATTTGAACTTATATCTGATTTACTTACTAGGCATTAGCAAGCATACAAATATCTACTAGAAGTTTTTTTAAAAGCACGTTTTTATCAAGCATTGGGTTTGACTTAAATTTAATTTCTAACTTATAAGTTTTCTTTAGTATTGTCTTAACTTTTTCTAGATTCCATTTATTTGCCTGATCGATAAATATACTTTTATCTTTCCAAAAAATTGGAGGTCGTAGCATACTAATTGCAGTCTCTAAGTTTTGCGTTGTAGATAATTCTACAGCTTCAGCAAGTTTGTTCAATCGTTGATTAATAATATTGAGATATAAAATATTTTTTTCACTATCAATTATTGTTTCACTTAAAAGTTTATTTGTTCTAATTTTATTTCCATTTAATGCTTCATCTTTTAAAATATTAAAATTGTCATTTATTTTTAAATCTAAAAGAATTTCTAATTTATCTGTTTGAATTATCTTATCTGTAAAAAAAGTTTTGATTTTTTTTATTTCATTATTGAGTTTAACTCTATCTAAATTACAATTATCAACTAATATATTTATGTTTTGAGAAGACAATCCTTTAAAACCTTTTAAACTATTTAAAATTAATTTTCTTATATTAATTTCATTATCCGCGTAACAAGGTACACAGGCTAAATTTTTTGCTTTTTCAAAATAACTTCTTATTTTTGATTTTTTGTCTAATAGGTCTGAAAAAAAATATATTTTTTGGTCACTAATTTTTAGCTCTAGTCCCTTAATTAAATCTAGAATTTTATCTGTTGCATTTTCTATATAGTAAATTTTTTTTTGCTTGAAGAGTGAAATATTAAAAATCTCGTTTAAAAATGGTGAGTCATCTTTTAATATTTCGTCTTGAAAATATTTTATGATGTCTGCACCATCATTAATAAATTTTATCTTATTTTTAAAGTCGTTTTTTAGACCTAAATTTTCTCCATAAAATAAAACTATATTTTGTTTGATTGAATTAATATCATTCTCTACTAAATAACTTTTATAATTCATTCGAAGAACGTATTAGCTCATTAATAATTTCTGCAGATAATTCGCTTGTTAAAAGCCTAACTAAATTTTTTTCATTATTAATAGTTTGTGAATATTTATCTGATACATTGAATATACCCGTTTTAATTTTTTCAAAATCATTTTTTTCATTATTGTTTATTTTATATGAAACCTTTGTTGCTATTATGATCTCGTATTTTGTAATGCTATTATTTATATTTTTTTCTTTAATAGTTTTAGTTTTGTTACTATCTAAAACTAATGAAATTAAATTTTCACTATCATTTTTTGATTTAGATAAAATTGTATTTTTGATTTTAAAATTAGTTCTTTCATCACCTTTTGTTACAATCTCAGTAATATTAAAATTTAGTTCCTTTAAATTTTTAACAACTTTAAAACCGCAATTTGCTAACAATATGAACAAAAAGAAAGTAACAAATATTTTAGAATATTTTTTCATTAATTTTTTATTATATAATTTATTATTTTATTTTTAACATAAATGACCTTAACTATTTTTCCCTTGTCTTCTAAGTATTTTTTTGCTTTTGATTTCGAAATAATTTCTTTTTTTACATCATTTTCTAACATATCTTTTCTCATTAAAATTACATCACGTGTTTTACCGTTAATCTGAATAGCTAGTTTTATTTCTTCCGAAATGTCATTACTAGATACCTCTGGCCAACTATTAATATTTTTGCATTTATGCATTTCCAGACATTCATGAGAAAGGTGAGGTGTGAAGGGATTCATAAGTTTCATAATTGTTATAATATTTTTACAATATATCGCATTACTAACTTCTTTTTCTATATAAGATTTTAAAATTTTATATATTTCATAGAAAAGAGCTATAGAAACGTTAAACCTAAAATCTTTTACAGAAGCATCTATTTTAATAACGTATTTATCAATTTCCATATTAAATCTTTCTTCGATATTTTGGTTAGATTTTATATTTTTTCTTATTGTAGTAAGATGGTTTAGATTATAAATTTTTTGTAAAAATTTATTTGCAGAAACAACACCTGTATCAGACCATTGCACATCTTTTTCTGGCGGACTATCTGAAAGAATAAACCATCTTACAGCATCAGCACCATATTGATTAATCATTATCTCGGGATCTACGGTATTTTTTTTTGACTTAGACATTGATTCTGGCGGACCTACATCAACTTTAGTTTCATCAGATTTTTTTAAAAAGACTTTTGAATTGATTTTTTTTACTTCATCGGGGTACAACCATTCCCCACTAGCAGATTTATAAGACTCATGACAAACCATGCCTTGAGTAAATAAATTTTTAAATGGTTCAGATAAATTAAAATCTTTATTAAATCGGCTTATGCTTTTAGTAAAAAAACGAGAATACAAAAGATGTAAGATCGCATGTTCAATTCCACCAATATACTGGTCAACTGGCATCCAATATTTTATTTGTTTTTCATCAAAGGGAGATTTATCGTAATTGGGTGAACAAAATCTAAGAAAATACCATGAAGAGTCTACAAAAGTATCTAATGTATCAGTTTCTCTAATTGCTTTTTTTCCAGTGGCTTTTTGAGTCGTTTTTTTCCATGAAGAATGAAAATCTAAAGGGTTTCCGTTAGTATTTAGATCAATGTCTTCGGGAAGTTCAATTGGCAATTCACTTTTATCTACAGGAACAACAGACCCATCTTCGAGATAAATCATTGGTATAGGACAACCCCAATAACGCTGCCTTGATACACCCCAATCTTTTAATCTATATAAAATTTTTCTTACACCAATTTTTTTATCTTCTATTTCTTGTATTATCTTTTTTTTTGCCTCTACTATATCCAAGCCATTTAAAAAGCTTGAATTAACCATATTACCATTCCCTGAATATGGTTCAGTTGGTTCAGTATCATTAGATCCATCGGAAACAACTCTTGTTATTTTAAGTTTATATTTTTTTGCAAAATCAAAGTCACGTTGATCATGTGCTGGACAACCAAATATTGCACCAGTCCCATAATCCATCAGTACAAAATTAGCAAAAAAAACTGGTATTTGGTTTCCGTTTATAAATGGATGATTAACTTTTAAACCAGTATCAAAGCCTAATTTATCTGCGTTTGCTAAAGCTTCTTCGGTTGTACCAGTTTTATCACATTCATTTTTAAATTTTTTAAATGACGAATTTTCTTTAAAATTTAGGTTTAATGGATGATCTACAGACAGCGCTATAAAACTAGCACCAAAAATTGTGTCTGGCCTAGTAGTAAAAACTTTTATTTTTTTGTCTTTATCAGCTATTTCAAAATCAATCTCACAGCCATACGATTTTCCGATCCAGTTTTTTTGCATTGTTTTAACTTTTTCGGGCCAACCTTCTAAAGAATTTAAATCATCTAAAAGAGCATCAGAAAATTTAGTTATATTAAAAAACCATTGAGACAATTTTTTTCTTTCAACAATGGCATTAGAACGCCATCCTCTTCCATTTATAACCTGTTCATTTGCAAGAACACTTTGTTCTACTGGATCCCAATTAACATATGTTTCTTTTCTAGAAACTAATCCTGCATTAAAAAAATCAATAAATAATTCCTGTTGATGCTTATAATAATTTTTATCACATGTAGAAATTTCTAAATTCCAATCAATAGATAGACCTAGCATTTTTAACTGATTTTTCATGACTAAAATATTTTTTTTAGTCCATTCTTTTGGGGGCTGATGATTAATTCTTGAAGCATTTTCAGCTGGTAGACCGAATGCGTCCCAACCCATAGGGTGCAACACATTATAACCGTTAAGAAATTTATACCGAGCTATTACATCACCTATAGTATAATTCCTTACATGGCCCATGTGAATTTTACCAGATGGGTAAGGAAACATTTCTAAGCAATAAAATTTTTTATTTTTATTAGCAGATCTATAGAGTTTGTTTTTTTCGAAAAAAGATTGCCATTTTTTTTCAATTTTTTGAAAGTTATATCTTTCCATTAAAAAGTGAGTTTATTTTTTTTACTTTTTTGCTTCAATTTCAAATTGTGCAGCTTTTGTTAAAATAGACTTTTGTAATTCAAATTTAATCCTAGAATCGATTTCGCTTATTGTACAATTTTCATTTCTCATACAATTTTTATTGTGGACAATAATTTTTACGCTTTCCGACCTAACATCATTTGATAGAAATCTTACTGTAATTTTTATTGACTCATTTGGATTATCAGAATCAGAGTACCAATCAGTTATAATAATGCCTCCAGAATAATCGACAGTCGTCAGTGGCATAAAATCAATTATTTCTAAAGAAGCCCTCCAAAGAGGATTAGAAGTACTGAATTCATATCTGGTTGAACCACCCTTCGAAAAAGCACCTTTAAGACTTATCCCTCTTCCCTCTGTAACATTTTTTCTAGCACGTTCTTTCGCATTAACAGGAGTAGTGCGTTCAACTTTCTTCGGTTTAGCAAATTTTGGAAGAGAGCAAGATGACAAAAAAACTAAAGAAAAAGTTATTAAAAATGTGTAAAACCACCTGCTTAAGCTGAATGGTTGATTAAAAAAGAATTTTTTTTGCATAAGGTTGCTTTATAGATCAAATTATTCAATAACTATAACAATTTTTATATGTGATAAAAATACCACAATCACTAAAATAATACTGTTTTAATAGAGAATTTCAACTCTATTTCAGCATACTGAGGTAAAAAACACCGTTAATAATTTAATTATTAAAACAAACAAAAACAAAGGACAAATAATGAAAATAACAAAAATATTAGTTGCACTTTCTTTCTTGTTTTCAGTTGCTACAGCTAACGCTGGTGAGCTAACTGTAACAGGTAACATGGAAGCAACTTACCACACACAATCTGATGCGGTTACTGGTAACCCACTAGGTATGGACAGAGAATTAAAATTCGCTGGTTCAACTGAATTGGATAACGGTATATCAGTTTCAGTAATGCAAGATACTTCTGATAACTTAGGTTACGGAAATTCACAAATTGCATTTGGAAATGTAGGCGGATTAGCAACAATTTATGTTGGTTCTGACTCAGATCCAGTAGATGCTATTGATGATATAACACCATCAGCTTACGAAGAAGCAAACGGTTCAGGTTCTGGTACGTATTCAGATATCGGAACTTTAGCTGGTCAAATGGGTATTGGTATTAAGTTAGATTTACCAGTATTAGGTGCCTTAAACGCTAAATACTACCCTAAAATTGACGGAACAAAAAATGGTGACAATACTTCATCAGCTTCAGCAAATGATAATGTAGGTAATGGTTCATCAATATCATTAAAAACTAATTTAGGTGATCTTCCAGTATTGGGTGGTTTCTTAGATGGAGCTACTTTAACATCTGGTTACTCTACGCACGAAGAAGCAGTAACTGCTAATACTGATGATGCTCATGAATTAACTGCAGCTGTAAACTATTCTATTGGAGCCCTTTCTTTAGGTTACCAAGAAAAATACAATAACGCTGGTCAAACAACAGAAGCTGGTCAAACTAATTTCTACAGAGATACTGTGATTGGTGCCGCTTATGCTGTAAATGACAATCTGTCTATTTCATACAACAGATATGATTCATACAGACACGGTCATTCAACAACTAACCCAGAGCAAACTACAGATGCTGTAAACATTGGTTACACAATGGGCGGAATGACTATTGGATTCCAAGATGCATCAACTGATAATGCTAACTATGTATTAGATGCAAAAGATGACACTAGAACATTAGGTGTATCTGTTGCGTTTTAATTAGTAGATAAATAGTAATTAAAAAAGCCGGCTAATAATTTTAGTCGGCTTTTTTTTTATTTCAGACAACATTGTAAACCCTTCAGAATTTATTATTTTTAAACTGTTAAGATTTGATGCTTTAATGCCCCCTAAAGGAATAAGCTTTTTACTTATGTTAGTTATAAATTTATTAAACTTTGTAATACCATAAAAAGATGAAGATTTATCATAATCAACTAAGAATAATTTTGATAAAATAATAAAACTGCAGCCTTGTTTTTTTTTAAGAGCAATTTCTTTAATATTATGTGCTGAACCAATAATATCAAAATTTAGCTTTTTGAGATCAAGTATTTTAAGAGACTTATTAGAAGACGATAGGTAAACTCCATCTGCTTTTAATAAAGTGGCTAATTTTATATCATTAGCAATGTAAAAATTCGTATGTTTAAGCCTACACTGGTTTCGAAATTTTTTAAGATCATTAATATTGTCTTTAAGATGTTTTATCCGATAAATAATATTAAATTTGTTATGAATTTTTATGTTTCTTAAATCAATTTCTTTGATACTTTCAATAATTAAAAAATATTTTTTTTTAAAAGAAAACATATGAACACAATAGTAGAAAGATTTAAAAAAATAAAATCTAATATTTCTTCTCAAAATAGTTCCAAGCCAGTAAATATTATAGCAGTTAGTAAAACTTTTTCATTAAGTTATATTCAACCATTAATAGATTATGGACATAATCATTTTGGAGAAAACAAAGTACAAGAGGCAGTTGCTAAATGGTCTCACATAAAAAAACAAAAACAAAATATTAATCTCCACATGGTTGGAAAACTTCAGACTAATAAAGTAAAAGAAGCTGTAAAATTATTTGACTATATTCATTCTTTGGATAGTCAAAAACTTGCTGATGCGTTAGCTAAAAATCAAAAAAAATTAAACAAAGATTTAAAATATTTTATTCAGATTAATATTGAAAATGAGTTTCAAAAATCTGGTATACCAATAAATGAGTTAGACGCTTTTTATAATTATTGCACTAAAGAAGTAAAATTAAAAATTGTTGGTCTTATGGTTTTACCACCAAAAGATAATAATGTAATAAAATATTTTAAATTACTTAATGAACAAAAAAAAACTCTTGCTTTAAATGAATTAAGTATGGGTATGTCAGCAGATTATCTGGAAGCTGTAAATTCAGGATCAACGTATGTTCGAATAGGTAGTTTAATTTTTGGTTCAAGAATTTAATTTATCTTAACTCTAGTATTTACTTTAAGGTCTTTAATTAATTTTATCATTCCTCTTTTCTTTATTGCAATACATCCTTTAGTCTTTTTATAATTTTTTTTTGATATATGTATAAAAATCGCGCTTCCTTTATTTTTTTTTATAGGACTAAAATTATAATTTAAAACTAAAATAATATCATAAAGATTATCTCTTCTATAAAGTTTTTCATAATTTGATTTAAAAGGAATTCGTATTAACTTATTATAATATTTATCTTTAGAATCATCACACCAACCCATATTTTTTTTAATTGGTAGTTTCTTAATATTTGTGACTAATTTATTTATTCTATCTTTGCGATATAGAATCAATTTAATTTTAAATACGCCTTTTGGTGTAATTAAATCTCCTTCTTTTAATTTTTTTCCAATTCCTCTTTTACCTACAGCACATTTTAATTTATAGTTATTAAAAACAAGGTAGTTATTTTTTATTAATATATGCATCAATCAAAAGTTTTAGTTTTTGGCCCTATGTCATTTATTTCTACACTAATTGAACTTAAAGGTTATTTAAAGTTTAATTTTCAAGAATACAATGACAACATTAATCATCAATCTCTAAAAAATTTTGATATTTTTTTATTTCATGAAGAAATTTTAGTTAAAAAAAACTTAATAAATATTATAGAAAATTCAAATGCGGTAAAAATCTTTGTATCAAAAAATAAAACTCAAGAATTTAAGATAATTTTTAATGATTTTTTACTGCTTCCATCTAGTTTAAATGAAATTAATTCTATTGTTGATATAAATTCTTCTAAGAGAATATTTAAAAAAAATTCTACAATTCAAATTAAAGAATATTTTTTAGATAAAAATCAAAAAAAATTAAAAAAAAAAGAAAAAAGTATTATTTTAACTGAGAAGGAAATTCAATTATTAGAGTTATTTTTAATTGAAAAAAAACCAGTTACAAAAAACAAAATATTATCGACAGTTTGGAACTATTCTTCTGAAGCTGATACCCATACTGTTGAAACTCATATTTATAGACTTAGAAAAAAAATTTATGATAAATTTTTAGATGAAAAATTTATTTTAAATGAGAAAGATGGTTATCATCTTTGAAAAAAAGAAATAAAATTGCCAAGGATTTATATACGACTAAATATAGGAAGCGTATTGTTAAGCCTAAAAAAGGCAAGGGTAGTTTTAAAAGAAAAAAATCTTAACTTAATCTAGCTCCGATTTGTTGAATTATTTTAGAGGCCATTTCTGTACCTTTTTCTAGATTTTGCTTAATCGACATTTTATTTATATGCCCATGTAAAAAACCCGCTGCAAACAAATCACCTGCACCAGTCAAATCTACTATTTTAAGATTTGTTTGGCTTTTACATTCAACGACTGTACTCCGATTGATCGCGATACTACCTTTATCTGATCTAGTTATAACAAGAGTTTTATTAATTTCTTTTCCAAAAGAAATAACGTCATCAAAAGATTTGGCATCAATTAATTCTAATATCTCTTGTTCATTAGCAAAAATAATATCTAGTTTATTTTGAACTAATTGTAGAAAATGTTTTTTGTGACGATCTACACAAAACTTATCAGACAATGACATTGCTGTTTTATTAGAACAATTAATCGCTGTATCAAATGCATCCCTAGGCTCCCCCTCATCCCATAAATAACCTTCAAGAAAAGTAATCTCACTATTCTTAATCGCTTGTACATTAATGTCTGTTTTATTTATTTTTCCTGCAGTTCCAAGAAAAGTACACATTGTTCGCTCTGAGTCCGGAGTGATTAGTATAAGGCATGTTCCAGTAGGTAAATTTTCTTTCTTCTTAGTATAAAAATATTCAACATTTTCTTTTTTTAAACCTTGTTCATATTTTTGTCCTAGTTCATCATCACTTACTTTCCCAATAAAACCAACCTTATTACCTAATTGTGATAAACCAACTATTGAGTTGGCTACAGATCCACCTGAAACTGTTTCCTCAATTTTAAGATTACCAAGTAATTTTTTAAACTCTGTTTCATCTATTAATTTCATGTTGCTTTTTGCTAAACCATTTTTAGCAAGAAACTCATCATCTACCTTACAAATAACATCAACTATAGCGTTTCCTATTCCCAAAATATTCATTAATTATGCCTTATTAGTTTTGATTGGTTTTTTTCTATTTGGATAACATCTTTTACAAATTTTACAAGTAATTCCGTAACACTCTCTAGCTTGACAATATTCTCTTCCATA
>MDTG01345391.1_pt1 | contig 10535 bp, 12 predicted proteins | sample 811421 | NCBI WGS metagenome assembly MDTG01 (sample SAMN05326645, study PRJNA326480) | marine metagenome | isolation source: seawater | place: Pacific Ocean: South East | collected 2011
ATTATACATTTTTCTAAAAGTCTCAGAAACTTTAATATCATCCTCATTATGACATGCAAAAACTCTTAAACTACCCCCATGAGTACTAATTTTTTTTACATGATAAATTTTCAAACCATTATTTTTTAATAAATTATTGATCGATGTTAATGAATAATAAAAATAATGTTCATGATACACATTATCAATTAAATTTTTTTCTACCATTTCAATAAAGTTTTGAAATTCTAAGATGATCGTTCCATTTTTACTCAGCAAAACTTTCATACCACTTACAAAATCATGAATATTAGACAAATGAGCTATTACGTTATTTGCTACAATCAAATTTACACTTTTATATTTCTTTTTTAGTTTTTGCGCTAAATTTACTCCAAAAAAATCTTTTATTGTTTTTATACCTTTGGATTTAGATATATTTGCTGGGATAGATGTTGGTTCAACACCTACAATTTTTAATCTTTTAGTATTTAAAAAATTTTCTAAAAAATAACCATCATTTGAGGCAAGCTCAAATAAAGTTTTATTTTTTAAATCAAAATTTTTTTTTATATATTTATATAGTTCAAATGCGTTTTTGTTAGCTGTACTTGAAGTTGCTGTTAAATACGGGTAATCAGAATTAAAAATTTTATCTCTATTTATATTTTTAGTAGTTTGAACTAACCAACATTTTTTACATACAATTAATTTAAGTTCAAATTTTTTTACTTTGTTTTCTGGAAATAAATTTAGATTATTAGCTAGAGGAACTTTATTAAAATTAATTAAATTCATTACCTTATTAGACTTGCAATTTCTACATTTTAAATTTTTAGCAGAAGTCAATTTAAATACCTTTAAAGTTAATCTGTTTATTTCTTTTGTCTTTAGATGATAATATTTTTTTTTAATTGGCCATTTAATCTTAAAATTTCTATTTAGTGGATAAATACCTTTGTCTAATTTTTTGTCAAAATTTTCAGAGTGTAAGTAAACTAATACACAATCATTTGTCATTGTTTGAAATCCATGGGCATATCCCTTTGGAATATATAGAATTTGTTTTTTTTTTTCTTCTAAAATAAAACATTTATGCTTAAGGAAGTTTTTTGTTTTTTTTTTAATATTTAATACAACATCATAAACTTTTCCCTTTATACAGCAAACAAATTTGTCCTCATTTTTTGGTAAATCTTGATAATGAAGTCCTCTTAAAGTTCCTTTTTTTTTATTAAAACTAAAACTAATTTCTTTAATCTTAAAATTAAATTTTTTTTCAATTTTGTTATTAAAAATTTTACAAAAACTTCCTCTAACATCTTTACTTTCAAAAAAATCATATAGTCTTGGAAAATTAATTTTTTTTTTATTCATTTAAATATTTTTTTATTTCTTCAACGTAAATATTTTTTAAAGATTTGAAATTTTTTTTATATATTTTTTCATAAATTAAAATCGATCTTTGTATTAAGTCTTGAAGTGTATTTATTTTATTTCTAAATTTCAATTTCTTTTGAACTTTTTCAATTTTTAAAAAAATTTTTTCTTCTTCTTTTTGATTAAAAGAATATTTATTTAAAATAATATTTTTATTAATATAAAAATGTTTATTAAATTCATTTACAACTTGTCTAACTTTAATTTTTGTATTTTTTTTATCTGGTCCAAAATTATATGATCCAACAAATTTTTTATTTAAATATAATTTTTCAGCCAACAAAATATAGCCACTTAGAACATCTAAAACATATTGCCATGGTCTTATAGCATCTGGGCTTCTAATAATTAACTTTTTATTTAAATCATTTTTTTGTAAGAATTTTTTTGTTAAATCATTCATTAATCTATCTGGTGCTAAATCACCTCCACCAATAACATTTCCAGCTCTCATAGATGCTAAATTTACATGATTTAATAAATTACTTTTTAAATAGCTTTGAATTGCTATTTCACATGCGGCCTTGCTAGCACTATAGGGATCCTTTCCTCCTAATTCAGAATTTTCATTAAAAAAATCATTATTTTTTTTATTTTTATAAACTTTGTCTGTTGTCGCAATTAATAGAGCTTTGGTTTTTTTGGATTGTTTTGATGCCTCCATAACATTGATGGTACCTATAAAATTTGTTTTATAAGTGTCTATTATCTTTTTATATCCTGAAAGAACTAGTGATTGAGCTGCCAAATGAAAGATAATTTGTGGTTTAATTTTTTTAATTATTTTATTTAATTTTGAAAAATCATTTATATCACAATAATCATTTTTTTTAATTAATGAATAATATAGTTTATTATTTGGCTTTAAACTAATTCCATAAATCTTCGCTCCAAATATTTCTAATAATACACTTAGCCATCTGCCTTTAAAACCTGTGTGACCAGTGATTAAAACTTTTTTATTTTTCCAAAATTCATTTTTCATTTAATATTAATTTTAATATTTCAAAAACCAAATCTTTTAAACCAATATTTAATAATCATTATATGAACTACAATATTTTTAAACATAAGTTTTAAAAATAAAATAATTTTTGCGTAAAACAATATATCTCTGGATTTCATTATTAATAGCAAGGCATTTTTTGTAAAATCATATAATGGTAAAATATAATGAATAAATTTAGTTTGCCAGGTTGTAATATATTCTGGCCTTGAGCTCCGACCTTTGCCGACAATCAACAAACCTCTCTTAGTTCTTTTAAATTCACTTTTTAAAAGATTTTTCATCATAAATAACGTGTCTACGGCAATGTGACCTTCAGCTAAATCCTCAACACCTTGCATATTTGATCGACGAAAAAGTCCATAAAAACACGCATGAGCATTCATCATCAAATCTAAAAATTTAGAAATTCTCTTATAAACAGATCCTTCTAAAGAAAAATTTATATATTTTTCTTTTTTATTTTCATCATCAATCCAACAATTAGGAGTTGATACAAAATTGCAATTTAAGTCACTCTTTAAAACTTTAAGACACTCTTCTATAAAATTTAAACTTCTACTGTAATGAGATGGTGCCCACATAAAAAACTCTCCTATCGCCTGCTTGTAAACAAAAACAATATTATTTGGGCCGCCCATATCTCTACTTTGTCTAACATAATTTACACGTGAATCTTTATTCTGATAATGACGACAAATATTTTCAGTATTATCTGTGGATGCATTATCTGATATAATTAATTCAAAATCTTTAAAACTTTGATTTAATATTGTTTCAATTGCATTCGGTAATCTTTTTTCATCATTATGTACACACATTCCAATACTAACAGTAGGTTTTTTTTTCATTATAAATAATGTTAAATTTATTTAACTTTTTTTTATTTGTATTTTTCTATTAATCTTTTAATTTGATTTAGTTTCTAAATTTCCAATTCACCCTTTCTTTTTTCAATAAATGTGGAGATCTAAAAATATCAACTAAATTAAAAAAATCATGTTCATTCATTTCTATATAATTTAAGAAATCTTGAAAATATCTTTTTGGAAATTCTGTTTCATAACTTCTTATTAAGCTAAGACCTTCATATCTAATGGACTTAATTAGATATTCACTTTTTATATCAAGTCTTACTATATATCTCATAATTTATCATCACTTTAAGAAATTCTTTTTAAATACCCTTCAGGAGCAACTGTGATCAATATTTTGTTTTGAATACTTTTATCAATTTTAAATTCTGAGTGAGTTTTCAAATATTCTAAAACAGCTGTTTTAGGATTATTACCTTTGTTCCAAGGACGATTGGAAAATGTATCCTTTGGCAAATCCTCTACAATTGTATCGAAAACTACACAATAACTATTAATGCTTACTAAGGGTGCGTAAGCTTTGAGCTCAGCTAAAACGTGTTCATGATTATGGTTGCTATCTAAACATACAAGTATTCTTTTTCCTTTATTTGCAAACGCTTCAACCTTTTCTATCATTTTTTTATCTAAGCTTGACCCTTGAAACATTGTAATTTTTTTGCTCATTGGATGTAATTCAATTGCTTTTTTATTGTGTTCTCTAATGTCTATATCTATACCTAATACTTTCCCATTTTCTATCTCACCACAAATTTCAAGAATTGATAGCATCGTTGCATGAAAAATAAGCGATCCACCATGAGCTATGCCCGTTTCAATAATCATATCAGGTTTTACTTCCCATATAATTTCTTGAAGTGCCATTATGTCCTGTGGGAACTGAATAATTGGTTGGCCCAACCAAGAGAAGTTGTATGTATATTTTGTGTCTAAAGTTTCATTAATAAATTTTTTTCCCAATTCCATTTTTTGAGACTGAAGGGATATATTTTTTTTTTTTCTTTTTCAAATTTTATTTTTTCTGACATTATAATTCTCTTTCAAATTTTTGAACTTCAGTTCGGTAACCGATCCATGATTTTTTAAAAACTTTTTTTATTGAGTTTAATTCATTTGTTTCAATCGAAGGTTGGAATAACCCAATATTTTTCATAGTTTTATTTTTTTTTAAAAAGGTAAGTTTGAATTTGAGAAAACTCTTTTGTATTTTGATTCTCTGACATCGAATTTGCAATTTTTTCTAAAGGATGATCATAAGACGTTTTTTCATTTAGAAACTCTTTCGCATATCTAGCGTATACTAGACGTGTTATATAATAAAAATCGCTTGCAAATGGTGAAATTTCTAAAAGTTTCAAATTCTTAAAATCATGTTTTTCTATATTCTCATCATTAAAAAAAAGATTGTGGAATGGGGGGGTAATTTCAGGTAAATTATACTTCTTTCTTAAATCATTTAATCTTTTCTGTGCGTTTGCTGAACTCTCAACTAATATCATCAAACCATCCTCTTTGAGATGATGACCTAGATTTTCTATAGTTTGGATTTGTAATTTTTCCTCTAGAACATTTTGTATAGCTCTTTTTGAAATTATGAAATCATATTTTTTATCAAATGACGAAATATTGATATCGGTCATATCTTGTTGAATAAATTTATGATCTTTAGATTTAGATTTCTTTTCACAAACATTCACTAAATCTTGTACAAAATCAGTCCCAAGATAAGATATATTATTAAATTTTTCTGTAATTTTTGAGTATAATACGCCATTACCACAAGCTATTTCTAAAATACTTTTTTTATTCTCAAGTCTCTTTAAAATTTCATTATTTTCGACATCATCTAAAGCCACATCATTTGTGCAAACTTGTCTCTCTTGATTATTCTTTAATCTTTCAGCCCAAAAATCATGGTTCTCTTTTTTAAATTTATATTCCACTTTTTTTTCTAATCCTTTCTAAAAATTTTTTAATTTTATCAAATATATAATAAAAGAGAAATATATACACCAGGTCCAATATGAACACCATTATTAATAATATATTCACGATCAATACTTGCAGAACTATTAATAATTACACCATTTCCTATTTTAACGTCAGTTCCTACAGTAGAATTTGCCAAAATTTGATTGGAAACACCTAAAGAAACATCTTTGGCAATATGAGATTTTGGGTAAATAAAATTTGGTAGTTTAATTACATTTGTAAGAAAAATTTCTAGTATATTTAATCTTTCCCTACCTTTTTCACCACCAATAGCAACAGCTCTATAAAAAATATCTGAGTTGGAATTATTATCAACTAAGATAGCTACTTTGAAACCTTCATAATTAATAAATTCATTCAACTTTAGCGTGTTTAGATGAGCCCCAAACTATTAATTGTTTCATAACAAATTATCCTTAATAATTGATGTTACTTTTTTAATATTTGAAAAATTTATATCGTGATAAGTTGGTAGGTTGATGCCCCTTTCAAAAATATCATAACATACTTTATTAGATTTTTTTGTTTTAAACATCGGAAGGCTAGAAAGCGGATAAAAAAATACTCTAGCATCTATATTGTTACTTTTAAACTTGCGTATTAGTTTTTCTCTGTCAAATTTTAATTCTTTATCAAAAATTACTGTTGGCATCCAGTATCCGTATTGAGTATTTTTATTTTTTGGAATTGGATTCATTCTTATTCCATCAATCTTTGTAAGTATCTCATGATAATCAAAAAATATATTTCTTTTTTTTTTTATTAATTCTCCAATTCTTTTCATTTGAGCATATCCTATTGCTGCTTGAATATTGGATATTCTATACTTGTAACCTATGGTTTCAGCCCAAAACTGTTTTGGATTTTTTGAATTTCTACCATGAGAGTTAAGTATATTTACTTTTTCATATAGTTCTCTATGCTTTGTAACAAACATTCCTCCTTCACCAGTGGTTATAGTTTTGCTTCCATGAAATGAGAAAACTCCAAAGTCTCCTATACTTCCAGCTCTTAAACCTTTGTAGACTGACCCTATAGCCTCTGCAGAATCTTCAATTACATAAAGATTATGTTTTTTGGCAATTTTCATGATTTCATTCATATCACAAAGATTCCCATAAAGATGGACTGCCAATATAGCTTTTGTTTTAGAAGTTATAGCTTCTTCAATTTTTGTAACGTCAATGCACCAAGTATCAGGTAAGATGTCTACAAAAATAGGTTTGGCACCTAAATATTTAATAGGAGCGGCTGAAGCTATCCAATTTATGTCTGCCATAATAACCTCATCACCATGAGTGATACCAAGTGCAGACAATCCCATGTGCAACGCACCAGTACAACTAGAAGTTGCTATAGCATATTTTGTATTAAGATGTTTTTTAAATAAGTTTTCAAATTTTTCTATATAACCATAACATTTTTTTCCCCAACCTGTCCTAGCTGCATGATTTACATATTTTAATTCTAAATTTGAAATGGAAGGTCTTGTGTAATAAATTTTTTTCATATATTTATTTTTTATTGTTTATCATATCTAAAATAATGCTTTATTTTAAAAAAAAATATTTTTATTTTTACATACTTAAATTTTAAAGTTATTTTTTAACTTTAAAAACAAAAATTTAATTCTTTTTAGGTTTCATTTTATATTCACCTGAAAGTACAAATTCTTTTAAAGATTGATTTGTATTCTCATGAATATTTTGCGTCCAATAATTTACCCAAAAGTCATATATTTTAGGTGTGAAAAGAGAATTATAATAACCACCTATTTTATTAATTTCAGTTTTAAAATCTTTTATAAAAATATCATGATTATAATTTAGATACTTCATATAATAACATTTATAGACATCTTCTAAAATTATTTTGTGATTTATATATTTTTTTAAATTTAAAATTATATTCTTTAATTCTTCTTTTGATTTAGGGTGAATATTAAAATCAAAAGATATGCGTGGGTTATTCATACTAGCATTGATTACTGTTTTATTTCTAGCTGCATATTCAAGTCCAATTGATCCATAAACAGTTAAGACTATATTTATACCTTCATTGATTAATTGATTATGAGAAACTTCATCAGATAGATATCGTATATTTGGAAAACGAGAAACAAAATCTTTCACAACTATTTTATTTTCTATAAAAGTTTTTGGATGGGTTTTAATATACCACTCATAATCAGTTTTAATACTTAATTTGCAAATAAAATCCAACCACTCATAGAAATCAGGAAACAAAATTTTTCCAATACCATGTGGGCTATCAAAAAAACAATGCGGAGCTATTAAAACTTTAACAGGACTTTTGTTTTGGAGAATTCTTTCATCAAAATTTTTTTCGTGATAAGCTGAATTTTTTATGTATCGCTGATCTACATCTACACTTCCTTTAAAAATTAATTCTAGTCTTTCACCAGCTTTTTTGATTGCTCTATTTTTTATCTCAATATCAAGTTTTTCAAAGTCTTTCTTGTAAGAATGAAATTCACTTGATGGATATGGATTGTCCTTAGTTAAGTAATATATATTTTCTAAAGTTGCTTGATACGCTGGAATATCAAATTCATTTGCTATCCTTGCAGTCAAACCTGTAAAATAACAAGCATGGCTTACTATCAAAGCCTTAACATTTTTTTTTAATAATACTTTACGCCAGTAAAGATAGAGAAAACAAAACTCAAACATTAATTTTTTAAATTTAGCTGAATGAATATCTATTGTAGGAACCATATGAAATCTTAGATATTGATCATAAATCAAATCACCAACTAATATGTTGTCAACTTTGAGATTTTCTAAATCTGATTTGGATTTAATTAAAGGTATTAATTTATTTTGTAAATGATTTGCTAAATCTTTGTTTTTTTTGCTAGTATGATAATGTAAAATTTCAGTCATTCCAAATGACTCAAAAATTTTTTTTTTTTTATAGTTTGTAATCTTTAATTTAATTTCTTGAAAAATATTTTTAGTGAAATTCGCATTATAGCCTATTATTTTAGCATTATGTATTTTGGCCAACACTCCTGACAAATAACTTACCGCTATATGATTTGCCTGAGAACCTATCATTTCAATTAATATTAAATTTTCTTTATTGAGAGGTTTATCAAATAGTGAATAATTATGATTTATAAAATTTTTTTCAAATTTATTTATTATTATTAAATTAATAATTGATTTTAAAAATTTAAAAGTATTTTTAATTCTTACATTAAAATTGCTTATTAATGACATCATTTTTTTCTAGTTTTATAAGAAATTATTAAGTCATCTTTTTTTCTATTTTGAAAAAAATAACCTGGCAAAACTAAAATTTTCATTTTACATTTTTTGAATATCTTAAACATCGCTTTATTTGATTTCATTGATCCAGCTACAACTAGCTTGCAATTAAATGTTTTAAAAGCAATCTCTAGCATTTTTTTCCAGACTTGAAAACCAATTCCTTTATTTTTATTTATTCCAATTAATATAGATAGGTGTCCTCTTTTATTCTTTGTATCGATTCTCAAAAGAACATTTCCCACATGTAAGTATCTCTTATCCTTTAATATCTCTACAGCTAAAAATAAGTTTTTATTTTTTGCATTTTCTCTTAGATAATTAATTGCTGAGGGATAGTTGTGTTTGCTAAATCTATTTTCACTAAATTTTAATTTTTTATCATTTAACCAGCCTAAATAAGTTTTAGATATATGTTTTCTTTTAAATTTTACTAATCTTAGAGATTTATTCTTTTTATCCAAATAAGTAACTTTATTTTTGATCATGTATAATTATTTTTTAAAATTTAGCTTATCCCAAATTTTCTTAAATTTTGAAATAATATAATCTAAGTCATCTATAGAAAAATCAAATGCCCACATTTTTATTCCAAGGTATTCTTTTTGGTTTAAAAGATTAATAATCTTAAATTGTTTTTTGTAATCTTTACTTAATCTTAATATAGAAGGAAGCTTAGAAATATCCTCATATCTTTTAGCTATGGGAATTCCTTCATTTGCTAACATTCGAAAAATTTTGTTCTTTTGAGTTTTAATTATTTTGTGGTCTAATCTCAAAGGATACATGTAGAAAGCATGAGTAAATTTTTTTTTATCTATAATAGGAGGGATCAATCCTTTAAGATTTTTTAAATTTTTTGATAAATAGTCAGCGTTTTTTTGTTTTTTTTTAACAATTTTATCTAATTTCTTTAGCTGCTCTAAGCCTATAGCTGCTTGTAGCTCTGTTAATCTAAAGTTAAATCCAATCAAATTATGATTCCTATAGTTAGATTTTTCAACAAATGACTCAGCATGATTTATTAATAATTTACATTTTTTTGCAATTTTTTGTTGTTTGTTACGATAATTCCTCCCTCACCCGTATTAATATGTTTATGATAATTTAAACTAAATCCTCCAATATCAGCAACGGTACCTGCAAATTTTCCATAATACTTTGCGCCAATTGATTGAGCACTATCTGAAACTACGAATATTTTATTTTTTCTGGCAATAGTATTAATTTTTTTTAAATCACAGGGGTGCCCAAATATGTCAACCGCTAAAATTGCTTTTGTTTTTTTTGTAATTTTTTTTTTTTATTTCCTCAGGATCTATGCAAAAAGTTTCTTTTTCTATATCGCAAAAAACTGGTTTAGCTCCCCAAAAAATTATTGATGCTGCACATGCGGACATAGTCCAAGGAGGTAAGATAACTTCATCATTTTTTTTAATTCCAAGTGCACCAAAAATAGCAATCAATCCAGAGGTCCAAGAATTTACAAGAATTGCGTTTTTAACTTTAAATTTTTTTATTATCTTTTTTTCTAAAATTTTTATATTTTTTCCACCATAAAAAAATTTGTTATTTTTTGCTATATATTCCGACAATTTTCCAGATTTTAAAACCTTATTAGCGGCCGTTAATTCTTCTTTGCCAATTGAATTAAATTTCTTAAATTTTTTCATTTTGAATCATTCTTATTAAGGACAATATATTAGTTGCAATTTTTGCAGTACAAAGGTTTGGAGTACTTCGTTTACCAATTTTTGCAAGTTCTTTGTATACATATTTTTGAAAATATTTCATGCCTGAGTCAATTTTAAAAGTTTTTTTTCCATCAAAAACACTTATTTCGGATCTAGATTTCCAAGTGATAATTTTCGATTTACTATATAGCTTTATTAAGTAAGATCTAGAAGCATTGTTAGTTGCTTCAAAATAAATTTTACCTTTTTTAAATTG
>MDTG01375583.1_pt1 | contig 10535 bp, 9 predicted proteins | sample 811421 | NCBI WGS metagenome assembly MDTG01 (sample SAMN05326645, study PRJNA326480) | marine metagenome | isolation source: seawater | place: Pacific Ocean: South East | collected 2011
ATCATCTCTTCAATTTTTGATACATCAATATTAAAAGTGTTTGGCTCCACATCAACAAAAACTGGTATCAACTTATTTCTTACCAAACACCCCACAGATGTACCAAAGGTAAGAGCTGGTGTTATAACTTCTGAACCTTCTTTAAACCCAAAAGCCTCAACTCCAATGTAAAGAGCAGAGGACCCTGAATTGACATATAAACAATGTTTTTTATCAAATAATTGAGCAATCTTGGATTCAAACTGCCTCGAATAATTTCCCATTTGAGTTGACTCATTAAGACATCTCACTACTGCATCAATTTCCTCTTGACCATACACCGTTTTTGCATACGAAACAAATAAATTGTCATCAATTTTATTTTCCATTTAATATTTTTTAATTAGTAATAATATTCGTTAATTTCTTTTAGACATCGTTTTTTAATGTCTCCTCCACTACTATAAATTTTATGCCATTCAACTAATAAATCAATTGTTTTTTTTATATTGAACTGAGGTTGCCAATTCAACCTTTTTACGGCTTTAGAACAATCTAATTTTAGATATCCAGCTTCGTGTAGGTTATTTCCTCTATCAATATTCTGGCTTAAATTAATTCCCCAAGCTTCAGCCATTTTATCTGCAATCCAACCGACGGTTTTACAATCTTCGTCTTTTGGTCCAAAATTCCAAGCCTCAGCAAATTCATTTTTATTTATAAATAATTCTTGAGCTAGAACTAAGTATCCTGAAAGAGGCTCTAAAACATGTTGCCAAGGCCTTGTAGACTGTGGATTCCTAATTAATACTGATTCTGACTTTTCTATTGATCTTAAAATATCTGGCACTAAACGGTCTTCAGACCAATCTCCTCCACCAATTACATTTCCTGCTCTCGCAGATGCTAAAGAAGGACCATCACTAGAATTAAAAAAAGATCTTCTGTATGCAGATGTTACAAGCTCTGCACAACCTTTACTGCTACTGTATGGGTCATGACCTCCCATAGGTTCGTTTTCTCTGTATCCCCATTCCCATTCCTTGTTTTCATAGCATTTATCTGTCGTAACGGAGACTATTGCCTTTAAATTAGAACATTTTCGAGCTGATTCTAATACGTTTACAGTTCCAAGAACATTTGTAGAGTAAGTGTTAACAGGTTCTTTGTATGAGAGTCTTACTAATGGTTGCGCCGCCATATGAATAAGAACATCTGGATTAAATTTAACAATGCTTTTTGTTATTTGATCAAGATTTCTAATATCTCCAATTTCTGATTCCATTTGATCAGCCACATTTGCCTCATTAAACAATGCTGGTTTTGTATTTGCATCAAGAGAGTAACCTTTAACTAACGCTCCCATATTCTGGAGCCATAAAGACAGCCAAGATCCTTTAAACCCTGTATGACCAGTGAGAAAAACCTTTTTACCTTTCCAAAAAGTTGTATTTACCCTTCCTTTCATTGCTACCATACTTTCCAAGGAGCTTTATTTTCCTTTATTAATTGATTTAATTTTATCTTGTCCCTTAGAGTGTCCATTGGTTGCCAAAAACCATCATGTAAGAACGACATCAACTGACCTTCTTTAGCTAATTTTTTCAAAGGCTCTTGTTCCCAAATTGTTTTATCATCCTTAATTTTATCAATTACTTTTGGAGACAACACAAAAAAACCTCCATTTATTAAAGCACCATCTCCTTTCGGTTTTTCTTCAAATTTCAAAACACGGTTTTCTTGTATATTTAATGCTCCAAATCTTCCTGGAGGGTATGTTGCTGTTATTGTTGCTAGTTTTCCATGAGAATTATGAAATTTTATTAACTTTCCAATATTAATATCAGCAACCCCATCTCCATAAGTAAAACAAAATGATTTTTCATCTTTTATGTAAGGAAGCACTCTTTTTAATCTGCCTCCTGTCATGGAATTTTCGCCTGTATCAACCAATGTAACAGTCCATGGCTCAGCTCGATCCTCATGAACAGTCATTTGGTTATTCTTCATATTAAAAGTTATGTCTGATTGGTGTAGAAAATAGTTTTTAAAATATTCTTTAATTATGTATCCCTTATACCCACAACAAATAATGAAATTATTTACTCCATGATAGGAATAAATTTTCATAATGTGCCATAAAATTGGTTTTCCTCCAATTTCAACCATTGGCTTTGGTTTTTTTTCCGTCTCCTCACTTAATCGAGTTCCAAGACCACCTGCTAAGATCACTGCTTTCATAATTTTTTAATTATTTATAAATCAATATATTTAAGAAGCATCTGTTGTTTTTTTTATGAGTTCTAAGTCAGCATCCATCATTTCTTTAACTAAAGATTTAATATTATACTCAGGACTCCAGCCTAGTTTTTCTTTAGCTTTTGATGGATCTCCGATTAATAAATCTACCTCAGTTGGGCGAAAATATTTAGGATCAACAGATAAAATTTCTTTACCTATCTCAATTTGATAAAGTTTATTTTTACATTTTATAATGTAACCTTTTTCATTAACACCTTTACCTTTAAATTCCAACTCTATTCCCACCTCTGAAAATGCCATTCGAACAAAATCTCTGACTGTGTTAGTCTTTCCAGTTGCGATCACCCAATCCTCAGGTTTATCTGCTTGGAGGATCATCCACATCACGCGAACATAGTCTTTGGCATGTCCCCAATCTCTTTTAGCATCTAGGTTTCCAAGATAAAATTTATTCTTGTGCCCTAACGCAATACTTGCAACGGCGCGAGTTATTTTTCTAGTAACAAAAGTTTCACCTCGACGTGGAGACTCATGATTAAATAGAATACCATTACAAGCAAATATATTATATGCTTCACGATAATTTTTAGTAATCCAAAAACCATAAATTTTAGCGACTCCATAAGGTGATCTGGGATAAAATGGAGAATTCTCATCATAGAAGCCATTTTTATTTTTGTTTGATGGCATTCCCCCGTAAAGTTCTGATGTACTAGCTTGATAAATTTTAGTTTTCTTTTCCAAACCAAGTAGACGAACAGCTTCTAAAATTCTTAATGTTCCTAAACCATCAACTTGTCCAACATATTCAGGTGTATCAAATGAGACTTTGACATGAGACATAGCTCCTAAATTATAAATCTCATCTGGTTGACTAAGTTTTATAATTTTGGTAATATTAAGCGAATCTGTTAAGTCTCCGTAATGCAATATAAATTTTGGATTTTCCTCGTGAGGATCTTGATAAATATGATCAATTCTGTGAGTGTTTAATGAAGAAGCTCTTCTTTTAATACCGTGAACTTCATATCCTTTTTTTAAAAGAAGTTCAGCTAGGTATGATCCATCTTGTCCTGTTACGCCTGTAATTAGAGCTACTTTCATTGTGTTATTTCCTTATAGAATCTATGTTTTTTAAAAACCAATTATATGTTTTTTCAATACCATCATATAATTCAGTAGTATATCTCCATCCTAATTTGTTTATTTTAGAGCTATCCATAAGTTTTTTGGGAGTTCCGTCTGGTTTGCTTTTATCCCATATAACTTTACCCTTGTGTCCTGTTGTTTTGCGAACAAGTTTTGCCAATTCTTTTATGGAGATATCCTTTCCCGTTCCAATATTATACAAATATTCAGGCAGGTTATTTTCAATTGTGTATATGACAGCTTTTGCCAAATCATCAACAAATAAAAACTCTCTCATGGGACTTCCTGATCCCCAAAGTATAACATCAGAGTGATTATTTATTTTGGCCTCATGAAATTTACGAATCATAGCTGGCAGAACATGTGAATTTTGTAAATCAAAATTATCAAAATATCCATACAAATTAGTAGGCATTAAACTAATATAATTTTTTTCATATTGATTTCTAATTGCTTGACAAGCTTTCACACCTGTGATTTTTGCGATTGCATACCATTCGTTTGTAGGTTCCAATGAGTCAGTTAACAAGTATTCTTCTTTCAATGGTTGAGGTGCAAATTTTGGGTAAATGCAAGAACTTCCTAAAAAAATGAATTTATCTATATAGCATTTCAATGCTCCATCAATTAAATTATTTTGAATTTGTAAATTATCCATTAAGAACTGATAAGGGTATTTACTATTGGCTAAAATACCTCCGACTTTAGCAGCTGCATCAATTACAATTTGTGGCTGTTCATTTTCATAAAATGATGTTACATTATATTGGTTTCTTAAATCGAGTTCTGTGAAAGACTTTCCAATTAAATTAAAATAACCTTTTTTTTCAAGAGCTCTCCATATTGCAGAACCAACCATTCCCTCATGACCAGCGATGTATATTTTGATGTCTTTACTTATCATTTTAATTTTCCAATTCTGTAATATTCTAAGCCTTTATTTTCAAGATTGTAAGCAATATATTGATTTCGTCCATCGAATATTACAGGTGATCTTAATTGATTTTTGATTTTTTCAAAATCTGGAGACCTAAATTCTTTCCATTCAGTAAGCAAAATCAATGCATCTGAATCCTCTAAAACATCATACTTTGATGTCGCATAACTAATGTTTTTTATTCCCTTGAGGTAGAATTCCTTAGCTTCATTAACTGCCTTTGGATCATAGGCTTTTATTTTTGCTCCTCGATTTACTAGCTCTTTAATAATGTATATTGACGGTGCTTCTCTCATATCATCAGTTCTAGGTTTAAATGCTAATCCCCATATACCAAAGCAAAAACCACTTAGGTCCTCTCCAAAATGCTTTATTATTTTTTGTGCAATAACCAATTTTTGGGCATCATTTACTTTTTCTACAGCGTTAATCAAACTTGCAGTGTAATCATTTTCTTTTGAAATTTTGATCAATGCTTTAACATCTTTTGGGAAACAGGAACCACCGTACCCTACACCAGGATATATAAAGCTATACCCAATCCTTTTGTCAGATCCTATACCAATTCGGACCTGATTAGCGTCAGCACCAACTCTCTCACAAATATTAGCAATTTCATTTATAAAAGATATTTTAGTTGCTAACATTGCATTTGCAGCATACTTTGTCATTTCAGCAGATCGTATATCCATTGCTATAATCCGGTCTCTTGAGCTAAAAAAAGGTCTGTATAGTTGTTTCATCTTTTCTGTCACATGATCATTATCTGTACCAATAACAACTCTGTCAGGTTTCATAAAATTATCTAATGCAGTACCCTCTTTGAGAAATTCAGGATTTGAAACTACATCAAAATCAAATTTCAACCCTCTTTCGTTCAATTCAGATTTGATAGTTAATTTTACTTTATCTGCCGTCCCTATTGGCACTGTTGATTTATTAACTACAATCAATCCGTTTTGCATATTTTGTCCAATTGATTTAGCTACATTCAATACATATTGCAAATCTGCAGAGCCATCATCTCCCATGGGGGTACCAACAGCAATAAATGCTATTTCAGTATTTATTAAAGCATTTTCTATACTGCTGGTAAATCTCAAGTTTAGATTTTTTAGATTTTTTGAAACTAGTGTGCCTAATCCAGGTTCATAAATTGGAATAATACCTTTTTTTAACTGATTAATTTTAACAGAATCTACATCGACACAAACAACTTTATTTCCAACTTCAGCAAAACATGCACCAGCAACTAAACCAACATAACCAGATCCAATAATAGTGATATTCATTTTTTTTAAATAATTTTTAATGTTTAGTTAAAAAATATATATTTTAAAATAAACCAATGACATTTTTGTATGGTAGTGTTAGAAAATATTTCTTTTTTAAGTACGGCTTCGCCAAAGAATTCACGATTATTTAAAATTTTAAAAATCCAAATTATAATTCAAAAATAGTTAAAGTCATTCGTTTTTTTAATAATATTTAAAACAAAAATCTAATTTGATATTTAAGAAATTATTTGAAGTAATTACTTTTCGACGAAATAGTTATCAATAATCATTATTTTTACACAATTCTCAGATGAATAAAACTGTTCTAATTACCGGATGTTGTGGCTTTATAGGATCACACTTATGTGATTTTTTTTTAAGCAATAACTTCAAAGTTATTGGTATTGATAATCTATTAACTGGAGTTACTCAAAACATTGAAAAATGTTTGAAAAATCCAAATTTTTTGTTTATAAATCATGATGTTTGTTATTCAATTAAAATTAAAAATGATATTGACTTTATACTTCATTTTGCTTCACCTGCAAGTCCTACAGATTATATAAAATATCCAATAAAAACATTACAAATTGGCTCAAGAGGAACTGAAAATATTTTAAACTTAGCTATCAATAAGAAAGCTACTATACTTGTTGCGTCGACCTCTGAGATATATGGGGACCCCCTCGAACATCCACAAAATGAAAAATATTATGGAAATGTAAATCCAGTAGGTCCAAGAGGTGTTTACGATGAAGCTAAAAGGTATCTTGAAGCAATAACTATGGCATACCATAGAAAGTTTAAAGTTGATTCAAAAATTGTTAGAATCTTCAACACATATGGATCAAATATGAGAATAAACGACGGCAGAGCAATACCTAATTTCATTAAACAAGCAATTAATAATGAAAATTTTACAGTTTATGGTGATGGAAAACAAACCAGATCCTTCACATATATTGATGATACCATTTCTGGAATATATAAGTTATTAATGTCTAATTATTCTGGTCCTGTGAATATTGGGAATCCCTCTGAATATTCAATCCTGGAACTCATAGGAATTATAAGAGGTTTAATACCCACGAATAGCAAAATTATTTTTAAAGAACTTCCCGAAAATGATCCAAAAGTTAGGCAGCCAAATATTACATTAGCACAAAGCTTATTAAATTGGCGACCTAAAATTGAATTGAGAGATGGATTAAAAAAAACCATCTTACATTACAGAAAATTGCATAAGTTTAAATTATGAAAAAGAGATTTTTTGTTATTTTATTTATAATTAATTCTTGTTCATATCCAGAAATTATTCGTGATGAGTTGATTTATGAAAATGATTTTGAAAATAATGTTCTTGATAAGATCGACGGTGGCGGGATTTCATCCTTTAACGATACAAAAGTTCTAGGTGATTTTAATAATGATGGCTTCACACTTCACTTAGACGATGTTGGTTCTCACGAATATGTTTTCATTTCATTTGATTTGTATATTCATGGAAGTTGGGATGGAAATTTTAATGGTTTTACAGATAATGATAAACCAGACAAATGGATAATGGAATACAAACCAGAGATGGATCTATTTAAAGATCCTGATTTTGACAAGTTCGAAACTACCTTTTCAAATAGTCCTTGTTGGCCAAATTATTGTTTGAGACAATCTTACCCAGAAAATTATCCGTCCGAAAACAATCCAAAAAAAGGAAGTTTTTTAACAAACCTTTCTGTTAAATGCAGTAACAATTTTTTTGGAGGTCCAACAACCTTATATAAAATAGAAAAAGCATTTAGGAGTTCTGGTGGTGCAATTGTTGTTAGATTCTATGATGAATTATATCAACCTAATGCTATTGATAAAGATGGTAATCCGCAAGAGAAGTGTGATGAAAGCTGGTCTTTGGACAATTTAAGAGTCAGGGTAGTTAATTACAAATGAGATTTATAATTATAAACTTAATATTACTGTGCTCATTAAATAGCCAGAACATAAATACAAATAATGACTATAATTATAATAAATTAAGAAATTCAATACTTTTAGGTGAATTAACAACGAACTATTCATTAAATACAAGGCCTCTAAACTTAAATGAAAACCTTGAAAGTTTATTTAAAAACCAATTTAAACTTATATATAAAAACAAAAAAGAAAACATAAAAATAAAAAGCTTGGGCATTGATTATTTTATAGAATTCAATTCTCATCATCCTTACAACAGAAATAACGGAACAATGATTCCAAACAGAGGATATCAACACATAGTTTCTCCAGGAATTTTTTTGGAGATAGGTCCTTTATCAATACAATTTAAACCCGAACATCATTTTAGTGAAAATAGAGAGTTTGACACATTTTGGGAGGGTCACTATCCGGTTATTTGGGCACAAAGATATCGTCTTTGGAATAAAATTGATATGCCTGAAAGATTTGGAAATAGTAATCACAATAAAACAACATTTGGACAATCCAGTGTAAGACTTAATTGGAAAAATATTAGTCTTGGAATTTCATCTGAAAATATTTGGTGGGGCCCCTCGATTAGAAACAGTATTATGATGAGTAACCATGCACAAGGGTTTAATCATATAACTTTTAATAGTATCGAGCCTTTTGAAACAAAGATTGGAAATTTTGAGTGGCAGTTTATAACTGGAAGACTAGAGAGCTCTGGTTTTAAACCACCTGGATCAGATAGGACATATGCTGGTACAAATATATATGTTCCAAAAATTAATCAATATTTAGAGTCAGATGATTGGAGATATTTACAGGGCGTTATTTTTTCATATTCACCTAAATGGATTGATGGTCTATCATTGGGTCTAATACGATGGACTCAGATGTATTCTGCATTGGTGAAAGGAAAATATGCTTGGTTACAAAAAGGAAAGAGAACTTATTTTCCTCTTTTTACAAATATATTTAGAAGAGATAATTCAAATATTGATTATGAAATTCAGACAAACGAGGCTTTAGGTTTGTTCATGAAATGGTTATGGAAAGACACAAAAGCTGAATTTTATTTTGAGTTTCATCATAATGATTCAAAAATCAATTTTAGAGATTTACTTTTAGACTCCGATCACAGTAGAGCTGCTACTATTGGTCTTCAAAAAATATTTAATATTCAGGAATCTAATTATTTATTTAGTTGGGAATGGACACAAATGGAGCAAACAGCTGGAAGGCTTTTAAGAAATGCCAGCTCATGGTATGAGCACTACATGGTTTTTGATGGGTATACTAATAAAGGTGAAGTTCTGGGCAGTTCTATTGGACCTGGTAGTAATTCACATTATTTTTCATTACAAAAAATTAAGGATAAATCAAGTCTTGGATTTGCATTTGAAGTTATAGAACATGATAATGATTTTTATTATGAAGCTTTTGCTAGTGTTAATGATTTCAGAAGATATTGGAAAGATTTAAATTTACACCTTAAATATGACCTAATGTTGAAAAGTTTAAAATTATCGAGTAGAGTTGTTTACATTAGAAGCTTAAATTATCAGTGGGAGTTAGAGGACTATCTAGAACCCTATTACCATAAGGGAAGAGATGTAAATAATTTTCATTTTAATATAAAACTAACCTATTTTGGAAATTGGTAGATTTTATTAAATAAATCAAGATATTTTTCCGTAATTATTTCCCAGTTATACTTTTCATTTAAAATATAGTTGGAATTAAACTCTCTTTGCTCAAAATGATTTTTTTCAAAAAAATTAATTGTGTTCGCAACAGAATCTATTGTTTTTTCAAAAAATATTGATTTTTTATTTTCAAGCATTTCAATATTAAACTTTGTTTTCAATGCTATTATCTCTGCATTTAAGTGTAAAGCATTCACCATGGTTGGATTTGTACCTCCAAATTCATGTCCATGTATATAACAAAAACAATTTTGATAGAGTTGCGTTAATTTTTCTTGGCAGTTGATATATCCAGTAAAAATAACATTTTTAGCTGCCATCTTTTTTACTTGTGAAGCATAGTAGTCTTTATATGTAACATCCCCAACTATAACAATTTTTTTTGAAGAGCTAGATTTTAAAAATCCCTTAATAATTAAATTTGAGTTATTATCAGGTATTAATCTACCTACAATCAAATAATAATCATTTTGTTTTAAATTATTTTTTTTTAAAAAATTTTTCGATTTTGTTCTAACCATAGTTGAACCATATGCAATAACATTAGATTCTATATCAAATATTTCTTTATAAATAATATACATCTCACTAGAATCAGTGATTATTTCATCAAAAAAAAGTGTGGCAAATTTTGATGAAATTTTGAAATAAAAAGATCCAAAACCTTTCCATTTAGGCCTTAACCACTCTAATCCATCGACATTGATACAGGTTTTTTTAGCGAAAATTTTTGTAAATAATCCAAAAGGTCCGTTTGCAGAATTAACAACCAAGATTACATCAATTTTTGAAAAGCAAACATGTATAAATGAAAAAAAAGAGTTTACTATTTGTGATAAAAATTTAGTTTCAATCGATGGCGTATATATTAATTCAATTCCATTAACTTTTTTTGGCTTCTTTTTAAAAAGTGAACTATGACAGTAAACTCTTAAATGATATCCTCTCTTTACTAATCTCTCTGAAAGTTCTTTGACTAGAGTTTCATATCCAGAATAAACATATGGATACCCTCTTGAACCAATAATCGCAATTTTTAGTTTTTTATTCAATTGAATTTAATATTTTTCTTTTAAATTGTTTCTCAGAAAAATTATCATAAACATAATTAAAAGCCTGCTCAACATTTTTATTCTGTTCTTTTTTGTTTTCCAAATATGAAAAAATCTTTTCAACGGATTCCTCAACTAAATCATTTTTAATTATTAATCCATTATTGCCTTGATTAAGAATTTCATAAGCTCCACCCAAGTTATTTGTAATTACCGG
>MDTG01031671.1_pt1 | contig 10534 bp, 5 predicted proteins | sample 811421 | NCBI WGS metagenome assembly MDTG01 (sample SAMN05326645, study PRJNA326480) | marine metagenome | isolation source: seawater | place: Pacific Ocean: South East | collected 2011
ACCCAATATGGACATGGCAACAACACTTCATCTTTTGGATCAAGTAATGTTAGGCATATATTTGCAAGTGATTGTTTAGCTCCAGTTGAAGTTACTATTTGTTCAGGAAGAAATTCTAGATTATTATCTCTTTTAAATTTATTTACAATAGCATTTTTTAATTCTGGAAGACCTGCAACTGGAGTATAGTGTGAAAAATTATCATCAATTGCTTTTTTTGCAGCATCTTTGATGAAATCGGGCGTGTTAAAATCGGGCTCCCCTAAACTTAAGGCAATTACATTATGTCCTTGAGCTTTTAATTCTCTACTCATACGTGCCATCGCTAATGTTGCTGATTCAGATAGTCTATTTATTCTTTTTGAAGTCTTCAAATTATAATAGTTTTAAGTATTCTGTAATTTATTTTGACAAATATAGAATAAAGTATTAATAGATATAATCTTTTTGATATATCAATGTGTTGATTTTTTTATAGTTTTACAGTTATGAAAAAAAATAGTCTATTATTTCTTTTTATTCTATGTTTTTTAAAAATTACTGCTCAGAAATTTTATTCGGTAGAATATGCTAGTCAAGCAGATATAAAAGTTTTTGTTTCTGATTATGAAGGTAGGGCTGATTTATCAGTATTTAGAGTTCACTATTCTAGTCAAGTTAGTAAAAATGATGGTAAATGGTTTTTTGTTGATTATGCAAGCCAGGCAGATAAGAAAATTTTTTTTGTTGATTATGCTAGTCAGGCGGACATAATCATTTTTTTTGTTGATTATGCTAGTCAGGCAGGATGGAGGAATAAAGAAAAGATGCATTTTATTTATTAGATTTTTATTTATGAAATACAATTTATTTATTTTAATATTTATTCCGTTAGTTAGTTTTAGTCAATTTATTGATGATTTTTCTGATGGAGAATTTTCTTCAAATCCTGAATGGTTTGGGGATGAATTAAGTTTTGAGATTGATTCTAACAATTCATTGCATTTATATGATACTATTGCTAATATATCATCATTAGTAACAAATAGTCAAGCATTGATGAATGGGGAGTGGGTTTTTAGTGTTAGACTTGATTTTTCGCCATCTACAAATAATTATGCTAAGGTATATTTAGTTTCGGATATGATTAATTTGCAAAATCCTCTTCAAGGTATGTATGTTAGAATTGGCGGACAAAGTGGTAATGTAGATGATTTGAGTTTATATGTTCAAAATGGAACAAATCATAATATGATAATTGATGGTACAGATGGTTTATTGACAGATAATCCTGATATTAGAGTTAAAGTAACTAGAGATGTTGTTGGTAATTGGGAATTGTTTTTAGATACAAATGGGATATTTTTTTCTGAAGGAATAGCTTTTGATAATAGTATTATTAGTTCTGAGTATTTTGGAGTTTATTGTAAGTATACTGTAACTAGAAGTGATAAATTTTGGTTTGATGAATTTTCTGTTAATGGATCTGCCTTATCTTTTAATGAATATAGTTTAAATAAGAAATTAATAAATGTAGTTGATTTGTTAGGTAGAGAGTCAAAACAAAATAATCAAATACTTTTTTATATCTATAAAAACGGAACAGTAGAAAAAAGAATAAGTATCGAATAAGAAATAAATATAATTATGAAAAAAATATTATTTATATTATTGAGTCTTCCTGTAATTAGTATTGGACAGATTAGTATTGGTCCTGACCAAACAATTTGTTTGTCTGATACAGCTCAAGTTATTGCTACATTATCTGGTCCTGCTTCGGTATGTACAGGAGCAGTAGATAGTTTAGCATCCCTTGCTAATGGAAGCTCTAATGGGTCTGCAGGAACAATGTTTAATATTATCAATACTTCAGGAGGAGATATTACAATTAACGGCTTTTCGCAAGGTACATATACTTATTCAGGAACTATTAGTATGGATATATGGTATTATCCTGGAGATTATCTTCCTGTCATGTCTACTAATACTGGTTGGACTCAAGTAGCAACAGCTGTAAGTGTTAATCTTCCAACTGGAGCAACTACTGCCAATCCATTATATACTTCTAAGATTCCTATTATTCCAGTAATTGTTCCAGCTGGAGCTACTTATGGTTTTTATGTAGGAGGTAATACTACTGTTTCTTATTCTACAGCAAATGCAGGTTCTTTAGCAGGAATAACTCCTTGTGGAAGTAATAATTTAATTACAATAACTACTGGGCATGGAGGTAATTTCCCTAGTCCTGTTAATAATCCAAGAGACCCACTTATCAAGGTTCATTATGGTGCAGGTGCAAGCTGGATAGATCTAAGTACTGGTCAAAATATTGGCTCTGGTGATTCATTATATATTGCTCCATCACAGACAATAGATATATGCGCAGTATTAGAATGTAATGGTATCACATATTCAGATACAATGAAGATCAATGTTGTCAATACCTCTATAAGTTCTACAGGTGTTTCTTTATGTAATGGTCCTTTAACGTTAAGTGTTCCAAGTGGTTTTTCTTCTTATTCTTGGAATACAGGAGGCTCTTCTTCTTCTTTAACTGTTAGTAATGCTGGTACTTATTTTGTTACCTGTGTTTCTTTAAATGGACAATCGTGTCAATCACCTCCTATAAATATTTATCAAAATATTATTCCTGTTTCTTTATCAACTCCTGATTCTGTCTTTATTTGTCAAGGAGATACGGTTTTTATTGATGGTCCTACGGGATTTAGTCAATATAATTGGAGTACAGGCGCAACAACACAATCTATAATTACAACTCAAACAGGAAATTATAGTTTGACAGTAACGGATGGAAATGGTTGCACGGGATCTTCAGGTATTACAACAATAGATATATCTCCACAGAATATTACAACGTCATCAACAGGTTTTTCTTTATGTAATGGATCTGTTACATTGACTGCCCCTTCAGGATTTTCATCATATCAATGGTTTTATAATGGAGTACAACAATTTCTTGCAAATTCTCCAACTTATATTGCAAGTAATGCCGGTTCTTATTATTGCGAAGTGGTTTATCCTACAGGATGTACAGCAACATCTGCAGCAAATCCAATGAGTATCGTTGCTGGAACTGGAGCATTTAATGTTGCCATCTCTACATTAGGAGATTCTCTGCTTTGTGGTCCAAATGGTCAAGTTCAATTAGATGCAGGTAATTATTCTTCTTTCTTATGGAGTACTGGGGAAACAACACAGCAAATTTTTACTGATACATTAGGATTATACACTGTAGATGTTATTGATTCATGGGGGTGTAACGGCACATCTAATCCAGGATTTACAGTTTATAATGCTATTAATACTTCTCAAATAACAGGTTCTCAATATCCTGTGCAATTTCAAGATAATATATATTCAGTGACTCCTACAATTGGATCAACATATAATTGGATTATAAGTAATTCAGCAGTAATTCTTTCAGGAGCAGGAACAAATTCTATAACTATACGTTATGGTGCTGGTGTTTTTGGAGATAAGGAAATAAGTGTGGTAGAGACTAATGCTAATGGATGTGTAGGTGATACTATTTCTTTGGAATTATTTGTTTTAGTTTCTTCTGTATATGAATTACAAAATCATTCTGATTTAAAAGGTATTTATAATATATTAGGAAAGCAATCAAATAAAATTCCTAATACGCCATTATTTTATAAATATAAAAATGGTATAGTAGAGAAAAGAATAATTATTGAATAATTTTTTAATAAAAAAGCTATACAAATAAAATAAAATATTAAGTTTACAAATTAAAATTAAAATTATGAAAAGATTATTATTAATACTATTAATACTTGTTTCTTTTAATCAAGTAAAAGCTACTCATTTAATGGGAGGTGAGGTTACATGGAAATGTATTAAATCAGGAACAAGTACTGGATATTATGTGTTTAGTGTTAAAATATATAGAGATTGTCAGGGTGTTCCATTAGCTAATGTTAATAATAAATCTTTAGTTGTGCATAATCATCCATTATTATCATCTATTCCTTTAAACTATTTGGGCTCTAATGATATGTCTCCAATTTGTAATACAGTAAATGGACCTAATTCTCCTTTTTCATGTGGTGGCTCGAATATTGGAAGTGCAAGTAGTATAGATGGTGCAGTAGAAGAACATTTATTTGAATCTGATCCAATAATATTAGCAGGAACCCCTGATAGTAATGGATGGCATTTTACATATACAGATATTGCTAGGAATCTTGCTATTATTAATCTAAATAATAATACAGGTCAATATGGCTTTACTCTAAGAGCAGTTATGTATCCTTATTTAGATTCTACAGGTACTTTATTACCTAATAATGATGCATGTTATGATTCTTCACCTAAATTTTATGAGAAGCCAAGAACAATTTTAGAAAAAGATAATGGTTATGATCCTTTATCATTTTCAAATGGATTTACTTATAGTCATAATGCTTTTGATGAAGAACAAGATTCATTAGATTATTCATGGGGTCAACCGCTTGATGGCTATAATGACCCTATGAGTGGTTATAATGCACCTGCTTATGATTATTTAAATGCTGATGTTACAAATGCCATACCTTTTGCTACAGGTTTTTCTGTGAATTCTCCTATAAATGGTATATTTATGAATGCACAAACAGGTCGTACTTACTATCCAGCTAATATACAAGGAAATTATGTTACTTGCACCAATGTTTCTGCTTATAAGTGTGGACAAAAAGTCGCTGAAATTTTTAGAGAAATACAGGTTGTTTTAGTAGCTCCTACGTGTAATTTAGGAGATACTACAAATGGTAATATTGGTGCTGATACATTGTGTAATGTTCGTCCAATAGTTCAACCACCTTTCTTTTATCCAGGATCACCAGCACCATTTCAATGGGATACAGCTGTACATTGTGGAGATACAGTTGCTTTTGAATTTTTAGCTAACGATTATGATTATTACCCTAATGGATCTCGTCAAGATTTGAAATTTGAAGTTTCTGGAGGTCAGTTTTATGATTATAATACAAATTCTCCTTGTCAGAACCCTCCTTGTGCTACATTTGAGGAACTAAGTACAGGGGCAACCCCTCCATTCATTACAAGTGGAGGTACAGGCACAGGATATTTTGAATGGATTACATCATGTAATCATGTAATTAATTCATGTGTGGGAGGTTTAAAACCAAGTATATATACTTTCGTAATTAAAGTGCAAGATGATTTTTGTCCTGCTCCAGCAATTGAAAATACATCTCAGGTAATATCAGTTACTGTATATCCTCCATGTGGAAATATTAAAGCAAATGAGATTGTTACAGCAGAATCATCTTGTGGTGCAGGGGATGGTTCAATTACAGTTAATCCTAATGGAGGTTTTGCTCCTTATACAAGTTACTTCTTTGATATGAATGGTATGCCAGTTAATCCTTCTATGCTAACAGCTGGTGATTATCAAGTGAGAATTACTGATATTAGTATGTGTGAATTAGTAGACACAATTACAATATCTGGACCTCCTTCTTATAATTTCTCATTAACTGTATCTTCTCCAGTATGTAATGGCGGTTTTGATGGCTCTGTAATTGCTTCTGTAATTGGAGGCACATCACCTATTTCATATTTATGGAGCACAGGAGATACTTCGCAAATGATTTCTAATCTTTCTGCTGGTCAATATAGTATAATTATTACTGATGCGAATAATTGTATTCAATATGATACTGTAGTATTAACAGAGCCTTCTGAAATTGTTAATGATAGTAATTTAACAGTAATTACAAATATAAATTGCAATGGTGATAGTACAGGAATGATTAATATCAGTCCTTTGGGAGGAGTTCCTCCATATTCATTTGTTTGGAGTAATGGGTCAACTAACGAGGATTTAAACAATCTTTCTGCTGGTATTTACAATGTAACTATTATTGATTCTTTACAGTGTAATTCATCATTATATAGTTTTGTTTTAAATGAACCATCAGCCATTAATGTTAATAGTATAACTAATCCTATTTCCTGTAATGGTCTAAGTGATGGTAGTATAGATATATCAACTTCAGGAGGGGTAGGGAACTATACTTATTTATGGTCAAATGGAGATACTACTGAAGATATATCAGGTCTATCTGCTGGGAACTATATTATCCAAGTAATTGATAGTAGTAATTGTATTTATACAGATAGTATTAATATATATGAGCCAGCTGTATTGCAGGCATCACTATCAAATAATGGTACAGGATTAACGTCTCTTGCCACAGGAGGAACATCTCCATACGATTATCAGGTTACTGGTCCTGGATCATTTTATGCTAGTAGTTTAGGTAATTCAGGTGTTTCTTTTACAACTACTCCATTAATTTCAGGTACATATACTTTTACTGTTATCGATGCAAATGGATGTATAGATTCTACCGATATTATTTTCAGTGTAGATTCAAATTTTTCTCCTACTGTTATGATATCTCTTTCAAACCTTGTTTGTAATTCTTTATCTGATTTAACAATTGAAGTATCTCAGGATTCAGGAGAAGTAGATATTTCTACAGGATTAATAGTTTCAAATGCAGGTGCATTTGATATTAGTAATATGAGTTATGGAGATACTATCGGAACAGCTATGTTAATGGCAGGAGGAGGTAGCATAGTACTTAACACCTATATTATGGTTAGTTTAGTAGTTAATGCTAATCAGGCTGTAGTTGTAGCATGTGATTCTGTTTCAGGTTGTGTAGGTAGTTTTACAATATCTAATATGTTAAATGGAGGTATAGATATTTTAACAAATTCTGTACCTGATGGTAATAACTATACTCAAGGAAATATGAGTTCAATTACATTTGATAATTGTTTTATTAATCCATGTGGTCCTTTAACATTTAGTACAACTATAAATTCAGAATTAGGAGATGTTGACTTTCAAACATTTAATTTTATGCTTACTTCTATTGTAGAGGATAAAATAGATTTTTATTCTATATATCCTAATCCTACAGATGGAAAAATAGTTATTAATTTCTATAATATTCAGAAGGAAGCAAATATTATAGTGACAGATATTTTAGCAAGGGATATTTATTTTCAAGAAACTTTTACTAATACAAAAAGAGAGATAATATATCTTGATAATTTAGCTAGGGGAGCTTATGTGATTACTATTAAGACTAGTCAAAATAATTTTTCTAAATTAATTATGATACGATAATTCATTATTAATTTATTTAATTTTCATGAGATATAATATATTTTTTATTTACTTATTTAATTTCTTTTTTTATTTAAGCTAACAATATTAGATGTGAGTAAGATTTTAGGAATTGATTATGGACTAAAACGTATTGGTATTTCTATAGCAGATTCAGAACAGAGGATTGCATTTGGCCTTACTACTATTAATACTAATGATTTTGATCAGTTTATTTCAAAATTTTTAAAAGAAAATGATGTATCTAGTATCATTATAGGTAATCCTGTCAATTTAGATGGAACTAATACAGACTGCAGTAATCATGCTAAAGGATTTGCTAAAAGATTAGAAAATCAATTTCCTGCAATTTCTTTTCATTTTATAGATGAAAGATTTACTTCTAAGATGGCAAGAAAGGCTATTTTATATAGCGGAATAAAAAAAAGTAAGAGAAGAGACAAAAAAATAGTAGATAAAGTGAGTGCAACTATATTATTACAAGATTACTTCTATTCAGATAAGAAATAAAATTATTAATTAATCTATTTTTTCTTTTAGATATTTTCCAGTAATTGATTTGTTATGTTTTATGATCTCTTCTGGTGTTCCTTGAAAAATGATATTTCCTCCTTCTTCTCCTCCTCCAGGACCAAGATCAATAATCCAATCAGCACATTTTATAATATCTAAATTATGTTCTATACATATTATTGAATTACCTTGTTTTATTAATTTATAGAATGCTGCTAGTAGTTTGTGTATATCATGAAAATGTAGGCCCGTGGTAGGCTCATCAAATATAAATATAGTTTTTTCATTTTCATTGCTTTTTAGTAAAAATGAGGCTAGTTTTACCCTTTGGGACTCTCCACCACTAAGTGTACTAGAAGATTGCCCAAGAGCTAAATATCCTAATCCAACATCGTCTAATAGTTTTAATTTTTCTGATATATTTTCTTGATTATTTTTTTTAAAGAATTCTATAGAATCTTTTATTGAAAGATTTAGGACTTCAGAAATATTTTTATCTCCAAATTTAATATCTAATACTTCTTCCTTAAACCTATTACCTTTACAATCTTTGCACTTAATATATACATCTGCCATAAACTGCATCTCTATTTTAATTTTTCCATCTCCTTTGCAATTTTCACATCTACCACCATCAATATTAAAAGAAAAAATACCTGGTTTATAATTACGTATTTTTGATAAATCTTGCTTATGGAATACCTTTCTAATATCATCATATATTTTAGTATAAGTTACAGGATTAGATCTTGAAGATTTACCTAAAGGATTTTGATTTATGAATTCTATTTTTTTAATATTTTTATCTTCTATATTTATTTTTTTATATGTTTTTCCAATTTGTAAGTCATTGTTAAGATAATTTTGTATTGCAGGTTTTATAATTTCTTTCACTAGAGTAGATTTTCCGGAACCACTCACTCCAGTGATTAACAATAATCCTCCTAAAGGGATTTTTATATTTATATTTTTTATATTATGCTTGTTAATTGAAGTGATAGTTATTTTTTTTTCTAATTTCTTTCTTTTTTCAGGTATAGGAATTTTTTTCTTTTTATATATATATTGTAACGTTAGACTATTTTTATCTATTTTTTTTGTGGATATATTTCCTTGAAATACAATATTACCTCCATATATTCCTGCCCCAGCTCCTATATCAATAATTTCATCTGCTTGTTTTATTATTTCTTCATCATGCTCTACAATAATAACTGTATTTCCAATATCTCTTAATTTTTTCAATATATTAATAAGTTTATAGGTATCTTTTGAATGTAATCCTATGCTAGGTTCATCTAGTATGTACATGGATCCTACTAGTGAACTACCTATTGATTTTGTGATATTAATTCTTTGTGATTCTCCTCCAGATAGGGTGTTAGAATTTCTATTTAATTTCAGATAACCTAACCCTATTTCACTTAGACAATCAAGACGTTCAATAATTTCTTTTAGAATTCTCTTGCATATAATCTTTTCTTCTTTTATTAATTTCATATTTTTAAAGAAATGCAATGCTTCTTTAATTGTCATATTTGTTATTTCTGCAATATTTTTCTCTTGTATTTTAACATAAAGAGCTTCTTTTCTTAATCTACTTCCATTACACTCACTACATTTTGTTTTACCTCTGTATCTTGCAATAAGAACTCTATTTTGTATTTTATACTTATCTTTTTCTAGATTTTTAAAGAATTGATTTATACCCTTACATTTTTCTTTTCCATTCCATAATATTTCTTTTTCTTTTTCTGTAAGCTTTTTATAGGATCTATGTATTGGAAAATTATATTTTAATGAATTTTTAATAAATCTATCTTTCCATTTACTTAATTTTTTGCCAGACCAACAGTTTACAACTCCTTGGTATATTGATAGTTCAGTATTTGTAATCACTTTATTTTTATCTATACCTAATACGGATCCAAAACCTTGACAATTTGAACATGCTCCATAAGGATTGTTAAATGAGAATAGATTAATATTAGGCTCTTTAAATATCATATTATCTCTTTCAAATTTATCTGAGAATTTTTCAGTTTTTTCGTCTGTTTTTATAAAACATTCTCCCATTCCTTCTAAGAATGCTGTCTCAACTGATTCTATAGTAGATTTTTCCTCAAATATTTGCATAGGTATTCTATCAATTACAGTATATGTATCTTGTTTTTTTATCTCTTCAAAATCTCCTTTTTTCAGCTCTTTTATTTTTTGTATTTTTTTATTTACATAGATTTTAGAGAATCCTTTTTTTGATATATTTAATATTGATTTTTCATCCTTTTTATAAATTTTTGTTAGTATAATTACTCTCTCACTTTTATGTTGACTCTTAATAAACTTAACTATATCATTTATTTTATGTTTTTTCACTTCTTTTTTAGATATAGGAGATATTGTTTTTCCTATTCTAGAAAAAAGAATTTTTAAATAATCATATATTTCAGAATTAGTACTAATTGTAGATCTTGGGTTGTTTATAATAGTTTTTTGTTCAACAGCTATTGCTGGACATATACCAATAATTTCCTCCACGTTTGGTTTTTGTATCTTACCGAGAAATTGTCGGGCGTATGATGATAGACTTTCAATATAACGTCTTTGTCCTTCTGCGAATAAAGTGTGAAATGCTAATGAAGATTTTCCACTACCAGAAACTCCAGATATTACTGTTATTTTGTTTTTTTTTATTTTAAGAGAAATGTCATTTAGGTTGTGTGTTTTTGCTTTTTTAATATATATTACTTCTTCTTTATTTTTAGATATAATATTGTCTTTTTGGGAACTCATAACTTGCAAATTTAATAATAAGATTTGGAAGATTAAATTAGTTTTATTATTTTTGCATAG
>MDTG01116982.1_pt1 | contig 10534 bp, 7 predicted proteins | sample 811421 | NCBI WGS metagenome assembly MDTG01 (sample SAMN05326645, study PRJNA326480) | marine metagenome | isolation source: seawater | place: Pacific Ocean: South East | collected 2011
CGTCTCCGTCTGGCTCAATCGGTTTGCGACGGATCGGCTACGGCGCTTGTGGATACAGGCGGCGCGACGGAACGCCGTTCCGCCGCCAGCGGATAACCCTTTGGTGACGGTCGGTGCGGAGCGTGGTAGTTGGACCATCGCTGCAGTTAATGACGCAGCGGCGGCGGTGAATCTGCGCCCGGGCTTGGCCTTGGCGGATGCCCGTGCCTTGGTCCCCGGCCTGAAAAGCCGCGAAGCCGATCCCATTGCCGAGCGCCGGGCCTTGGACGCGCTGGCCGACAGTTGTGGACGATTCACGCCCTGGGTCGCATCGGAGGGCGACGCATCCGGCATGTGCGCCGGTCTGTGGTTGGATATCAGCGGTTGCGGGCACCTATTCGGCGGCGAGGATGCGCTCTTGAACGACCTGCAGACCTACCTGGAACGGCTTGGCTATGCGCACCGCATGGCTGTTGCCGATACCCCTGGCGCGGCCTGGGCCGTTGCCCGTTTCGGCGGCGAGAGGCGCGCCCATGTGAAGCCGGACGATCAACTGAAGGCCCTGGCTCCCCTGCCCGTTGCCGCGTTGCGCTTGGCGCCAGCCACCGTAGAAGGTTTGCACCGTATGGGGCTCCGCACTGTCGGAGAACTGCGTGGCGTTGCCCGCGCGCCCCTGGCGGCACGTTTCGGGACTGGTGTCCTGGATCGGCTGGACCAGGCGGTAGGCCGGTGGCCGGAAACGATCACGCCGCGTCGGCCGGTATCTGTTTTCCGGGCGCAGCTAAGCTTCGCCGAGCCGATCGCCCACCGCAACGGCATCGACGCTGTGTTGGACAAGCTGTTGGAAACGCTTTGTACACAGTTGGTCGAAGCTCACGAGGGAGCTCGCTCAGTCCTTCTGATGGGCTTTCGCACGGACGGTACGGTGGCCGAACTCCGTGTCGGCACGGGGCGACCAGTAAGTGACCCGGCGCATTTAGCATGTCTGTTCCGTGAAAAACTCGACGGGTTTGATCCCGAATACGGTATTGAGGTGGCCATCCTGGCCGCCGAGAAAACAGACCGGTTTGATCCCGAGCAGGCGCCCCTGGATGCATCCGACGGTCAGGTGGATCCGAACCTGGATTACCTCCTCGACCGCCTTGGTAACCGGTTGGGGTCGTCCCGTGTACTTCGGCTGCAGCGCCAGGCCCGGCATTTGCCGGAATACGCGGCAAAGTCGGTGCCGGCGGCGGACGCGCCGGCGGCGGTCGACGGAGCCCTGGAAGGCGGCCCATTGGCGTTGCGCCCTCTGCGCTTGCTCCCCACCCCCGAACCGATCCAGGTGATGGCCCCGGTGCCAGACCATCCGCCGGTTCTGTTCCGTTGGCGCCAGCGTCCTTACCGCGTCGTTCGCGCCGACGGCCCGGAACGGATCGCACCGGAATGGTGGCGCGAGGATCCGAGTCAGCTGTTCACCGGCGAGATGGAAGCTCGCGATTACTACCGCCTGGAGGATGAGACCGGTGCACGGTTCTGGGTCTTTCGGGAGGGGCTTTATCGGCCGGAGAAGGTTGTGCATTGGTATATGCATGGATTTTTCGCCTGATGTCCGCTAACCCCTCCCTCTATGCTGAACTTCAGATTTCGTCCAACTTTAGCTTTCTGCGCGGTGCTTCGCACCCGGAGGAATTGGCGGTAACTGCGGCCGCATTGGGCTTGGTGGCCTTCGCTGTCACCGACCGCAATAGCGTCACAGGATTGGTCAAGGCGCACCTGGCAGCCAAACAGGCGGGTATCCGGATGATCGTGGGTTGTCACGTGGAGGTCGTCGACGGGCCGGACGTTCTGATTTACCCCACGGATCGAGCCGCCTATGGGCGGCTCACGCGACTACTGACGCTGGGCAAGCGCCGTGTCTTGAAGGGCGAATGCGAAATCTTCCAGGCTGATCTGACGGACCCGGGCGGGGTGTTCGCCGCTGGCGATGGCCAGGTTGCCTGTGTGGTGGCGCCCACAGAGGTCAACGCAGTGTTCGAGAGCACGCTTTGGCAATTCAGAGATCGATTCAACGGTGACGTTTACATAGCTGTATCTATTCAATATTCCGGCCGGGACGGTCCGCGCCTGAAGCGTCTCTCCAAACTGGGTGTGCCTATGTTGGCGACCAATGACGTACACGCCCATGCCTTGGAGCGTCGCGCTATGCAGGATGTATTGAGCTGCATCCGTGAGGGCTGCACCATCCATGAAGCCGGCTATCGTCTGCATGCCAACGGCGAACGTCATTTGAAGCCGCCGGGAGAGATGTTGCGCCTGTTTGCGGACTATCCTGAGGCGATCGCCAACACCTTGAGGGTGGCGACAGCGTGCACCTTTAGTTTGGATGAACTTCGCTACGATTATCCAGTCGATCCGGTACCGGATGGTCTGACGCCGCAGGCGCATCTGGTCGATCTTACCTGGCAGGGCGCGGAAGCGCGGTACCCGGGTGGTATCTCGGAGAAAATCCGCGATCAGCTCAACCACGAGATAGAGCTGATTGGAGAGCTTAATTTCGCCCCCTACTTCCTCACCGTCCACGACATTGTTGAATTCGCTAACTCGCGCGGCATTCTTTGCCAAGGCCGCGGTTCAGCTGCCAATTCGGCCGTTTGTTTTTGTTTGGGTATTACCGCCGTTGACCCGGCACATATGGATCTCCTATTCGAACGCTTCATCAGTGCCGAACGGGGCGAGCCCCCCGACATTGACGTGGATTTCGAGAACGGCCGTCGCGAAGAGGTAATCCAATACATCTATGAGAAATACGGCCGCGATCAGGCGGGTATGACTGCCACTGTCACTACTTACCGCACCAAAAGCGCTATTCGCGAAGTGGGCAAGGCCTTGGGCGTCTCGGAAGATATCATCATCGCTATGCAAGGGGCTGGTTGGCGCCGGTCCTGGGCGGATGTGGGCGCGAAAGAAATTTTCGACGCTGGCCTCGATCCGCAAGACCCTATGGTTCAGCGAATTATGACGTTGGCTGGCTTGCTGCGTGGCTTTCCAAGGCACCTGTCGCAGCATACGGGCGGCATGGTGATAACACACGGGCTTCTGGAGGAGATAGTGCCCATCGCCAACGCCGCCATGGAGGACCGTACGGTCATCGAATGGGACAAGGACGACCTAGATGCGTTGGGTATTCTGAAAATAGACATCCTGGCGCTTGGGATGCTGACCTGCATCGAAAAGTGCTTAAAGCTCCTGGATACGCACCATGGTCGACCCCTCAGTCTGACTAACATTCCGACTGAGGACCCGGCCGTCTACGACATGCTGTGCAAGGCTGATTCTGTTGGGGTCTTCCAAGTCGAGAGCCGGGCGCAGATGAGCATGCTGCCGCGCCTGAAGCCTCGGAACTTTTACGATCTGGTGATTGAGGTGGCTATTGTCCGCCCGGGCCCGATCCAAGGCGACATGGTACATCCGTATCTCCGTCGCCGTGAAGGCAAGGAAGCAGTGGACTTTCCCTCCGCGGCGCTGCGTCAGGTTCTCGGCAAAACCTTAGGCATTCCGTTGTTTCAGGAGCAAGCTATGAAGATTTCCATCGTCGCGGCAGGCTTCACGCCGGAGGAGTCGGATGGTCTGCGGCGCGCGCTGTCCACCTTCCGGCGCATAGGGGATATCCACGACTTCCAGGAACGCTTTCTTCGAGGCATGCTTGCCAACGGCTACGAACGCGATTTCGCGGAACGTTGTTTCAAGCAGATCGAGGGCTTTGCTGACTACGGTTTCCCGGAAAGCCACGCTGCCAGCTTCGCGCTTCTGGTCTACGCCTCGTCGTGGCTGAAGTGTCACTATCCGGCGGCCTTCACCTGCGCCTTGCTAAACAGCCAGCCCATGGGGTTCTACGCCCCGGCGCAATTGGTCCGCGACGCCCGTGATCACGGGGTGCAGGTCCGCCCCGCCGATATCAACGGCAGTGATTGGGACTGCACGCTGGAGCCCTTGCCTGGCGGCTACGTGGCGCTGCGGCTTGGGTTCCGCCAGATCAAGGGCCTTAAGGAGGCGGAGATGCAGACCCTAACAGATGTCCGCGACAGCCGCGGTTTCCAGAGCATCGATGACTTGTGGCGACGCACGGACTTGTCGAAGGCGGCTTTGGAGCGTTTGGCCCGGGCCGATGCATTCACCTCCTTGGATCTCGACCGGCGCCAGGCGATGTGGGCTGTGAAGGGCCTGGACGATACGTCGCTTCCCCTCTTTCAGAACCTGAGCGACCCGAGGCAGGAACCAAGCGTGGCCCTTCCTTCGATGCCCCTGGGTGAACACGTGGCCGACGACTACCGCGCGCTGGCTTTGTCGTTGAAAGAGCATCCCCTAGCTCTGTTACGCGACGAGCTGTCTAAACGCCGTTACCGGACTAGCGATTGCCTTTCGGTCCTGCCCCACGGACGTCGGGTCCGCGTTGCCGGACTGGTGACGGCTCGCCAGCGTCCGAGCAGCGCCAAAGGCGTAGTCTTCGCCACCCTGGAAGACGAGACCGCCATCGCCAACGTGATTGTCTGGCCGCAGGTGTTCGAGGATTTCCGACGTCCGGTTTTGTGTGCCCAGTTGATGGGCGTCACAGGCGAGATTCAAAAGGAAGACCGGGTCATTCATGTGATCAGTGAACGCGTCGAGGATCTGACCCCCCTACTTGCTACGTTGGCCACCGCGGGAACCATGGACGACGTAGCCGACATGCGTGTTCGCTCAAGAAACTTCCATTGAGGGGCCGCGGCCTGGTCGTGTATTACTTAGCTATGTTCAACCTCACAGATTACGCCGACGTCAAGCGCCTGCTGGGCGAGTTGGAAATCCTTGAAGATCGGCTGAGCCCGAATGAGCTAGAGATGCTACATAGCCTTTGTGACAAGTACGCCGAGCCCATCGCCATCGACCCCTTCGATGCGACGGCCCTGAACGTCATGCTGCGCAACATCGAGGTCCGCAAAAATTACGTCTTTGATGTGAAGAAGGATGCGGGCCGAGTCATCGATCTACCCCTTAAGGCGGAAGACGACGAATGATCTCTGAAGACGTAGCGAACACGGATGTTTGCCGGGCAGGGAGACAGACCGGGACGGTGATTAAGGGCCTGAAGCGGTTTCCTAAAATGCGGTGACATGGGCCAATGGGAAGGATAAGTCACAATGACGATCAAGGTGGGATACCTACTACCGACCCATGAACGGGTTATGGCGGGCGTTCACGAGACTGGGCCGGTCCTTGAATTGGCGGAGCGATGCGGGCCGCGACCCCTCAGAAATTACCGGATCAGCCTATTTGACCCTGGCCGTTGGCGACGACGATGCGGAGACGCAGGCACGAACCAACACGTATCTCTCCAATTATTACAATATACCGGCTGAGAAATTGCGCAAACATCAAGCGACCTTTGCTGGATCCCGGGACGCCGCTATCGAATGGTTGCAAGGTTTTGTAGACGCCGGCGTCACGCATTTCTGTCTACGCTTTGTCGGTGATCATAATCTGAATATTCCGCTGGCCATTGAAGTACGGGAACGATTGAATATTTAGGCGAGGCTACCCTGTGCGCGCATGCGGTTGATCAATAACCAGCCGGCGATGGACATGTTTACCAGATTGAACATGATGCCATTCAGAAAGGCCATTTCGTAGGAACCGGTCTGGGCTTGAATTTCGCCGGTCAACCACCCTCCGATGGCCATGCCAGCCACCGTCATCATCAGTACAAGGCTGATCCGTGTTGCGGCCTCGCGGGCTGGAAAGTAATCACGCACTATCAACGCGTAGCTGGGCACGATTCCGCCCTGCGCCAGGCCGAAAAAGGCGGAAACCAAGTATAGTTGATAGAGCCCGTCAAAGGGCAGGAAAAGAAACAGGGCTAGGCATTGCGCCATCGTTCCCAGCATCAGCGTCCCTAATCCACCGATCTTATCGGCTATCAAGCCGGAAGCGACCCGGCTAACGACACCAAAGCCCAGCATTAAAGACAGCATCTCCGCCCCACGTTGGGCGCCGTAGCCAAGATCCACGCAGTAGGCGACGATATGGACCTGTGGCATTGACATGGCGATGCAGCATGCCAAGCCAGCAACAACCAAAAGCAATTGTAGCGTGCTCGAGGATACGGGAAGGTCTTTTAACGCTACGGGGGGAGCAGTAGAATTCGCCGTTTCCGTGTCAGGTGGCCGGTGGCGCATAACGAAGGCCAACGGGATCATGATAATACCACAGACAACTGCAATGCCGACGTGGGCCTGCCGCCAACCAAATTCGTCAATGGCGAACTGCATGATCGGCGGCCATATGGCACCCGATATATAGTTCCCGCTAGCAACGATAGCGACTGCGATGCCGCGGCGTTTCTGGAACCACATCGTCACATCAGCAACCAATGGGCCAAGAAACGCCGACCCGCCTAACATGCCGATCAGCAGTGCCTGCACCGCGACGAATTGCCACAGGTTTTCGGTCTGCGCCGCCAGCGTATACCCGATGCAAAGCATCACTGTTCCCACCAGCAAAGGTATTGTGACACCGAAACGATCTGAAATTCGGCCCATAAAGATGCCGCCGAGGGCAAAACCTCCCATGGTTGCCAGGTACGGTACCGATGCGTCGCCACGGTCGATGGCGAACTCAGCCTCGATCGCCGGCAGAACGACGACCGAAGACCATAGAGAAATACCGCCTACCGTGCTGAGGACAAGCGCAATTCCGAGGCGGAACCAAGCGTAAGTGCCGTCTATCAAGTCCGAGCTTTGATCAGGAGCTATCATGGCGGCACTGTTTCTCACGACGCCATTCGGAGCAAGCGGAGAATTATTCTCTGGGGATATGTGTAATGCTGAGGCGATATTGCCCGAAGATAAACAGGCGCCCGGTAAAAAATTTCTTACACAAAGAAATATTAGTATTTCAGTATCTGTAGTTTTTCGAGAGCGTTAAAGTATGGCAAAGTAATATACACTTTCACTTTAGCATATTTGTGAAAATTGAATTTACGAACTCGCTGTATTGTTTTTTTAAGTAACTTAAAAAATGCATGCGTTGCAGATACATGTGAAGTCCGTGATTAAAGACCAGAAAATAATCAAGTATGATTAGCGGTCGCCAAATAGTTTTCACGTATTTCCCTTTTTAAGGTTTTTCCGGCAACATTCCTTGGAAAGGTCGAGAGTATTATACAACCGGTGATACGTTGGTATTTTGCGGCTACGCGTTTATTCGTCCATGAGACAATGTCTGAGGGCGCCATATCTTTTCCATCGGATTTGGTAATTGCGGCAATAGGCACCTCCCCCCACTTCTCGTGCGGCACACCAAAAACGGCCACCTCTGACACATTGGGATGGGCTATTATGACTTCTTCTATGTCACTGGGGTATACGTTTACGCCCCCGGATATTATCAGGTCTTTGATGCGGTCGACCAGATACAGAAAGCCATCTTCGTCCACGTAGCCCACATCGCCTGAATGCAACCAACCATTAACTACCGCCTTTTCAGATAAATCAGGACGTTTGTAGTAGCCCTGCATTAATAGGGGGCCGCGCCCGCAAATTTCGCCAATTTCGCCCGGACCAACTTCCTTGCCAGAATCATTGAGTATCTTCATTTCTGAGAATCTCAACGGGACGCCGACCGATTTGGTTTTGCTCTCCGCATCACATTTATCGAGCATCGTTATAAAACCCTCTGTCAAACCATAAAGCTCTTGAAATCGTCCGGGCAGAAACTTGTTTATTTGGTTTTTATATTTCAGCGGAAGTGGAGCCCCCAGGCTCATTAACATCTGAAGAGTTTGCAGTTTTTTGGGCAGAAAATCAGGATGATTTAGCAATGCGGTGATTTGTGATGGTACCATAAGAATGTGTGTTACGTTTTTGGCATCGATCTCATCTATCATGCGCTTGGCGTCGAAGGTTTCATGCAAAATGTAATGGCACCCGAGAAATATCCACGGCATCAAATCCATCATTGCCGAGTTGAAAACTAATGATCCTGAGTGCAGGAAGGTTGACTCAGGGGTCACGCGAAAAGAGGAAGCGAATAACGTGCAGTAATTAGATCGAACGTAATGGTTATGGACTATACCTTTTGGCAGTCCAGTTGTGCCACTGGAGTACATGATATTGAAAATATCATTGTCGACTAAAGAGGCATCAGGGGGCTCGGTTTCTGGTGCATCGCTAATGAAATCTTTATAAGACACGAAGTCTTCAGGAGCTTGACCACCCCCTACTAAAACAAATCGACCAGGCTCAATCGCGGGTAAATTAAGCCGTATTTTTTTTATTGTTCCGGCGTAACAACTTTCAGCAATAACCATTATGCTGTCAGAGTCGACCAACAATCGTTGAAGCCCCCTATCATTTAATAAAGGACTTATTGGCACAATTACGATGCCGGTTTTTGTTACGGCCAAATACAGTAGAACGAACTCTAGTTGGTTCGTCATCACTGTCGCTACTTTATCACCTTTTCTAATACCAGATTCGAGCAACGCGTTAGCTAACCGGTTCACTTCTGCATTAAGTTGTACAAAATTATATTCAGACCCAGAAACCGTGAGTGCCGGATGGTTTGGTCGATAACGTGCGTGTGCCAGTAAAAGTGTTCCGAGATTCATGCCGTCTTCCTCATACAAATGTAATGTCTCCACATCACGATGGGAACCGTATGTCAAAGTGTTAATACATCAAATTGGCTCGAACGTTGGATGCTGATCAATCGATATCGACATCAAAATGTAAAAGGTTGGGCAGAACTTATGTGCAGGCATTTTCTTTGTCCTTCTTGATCAGAGATTTATTTAGGGCTTTGTTTAGATTAATTGTGGACCAGAAATTAGTGAATTTTTGTTGATATAAAAGCCAGGGAATGAGGTTTATCAAGATGATCGAAATTAATGGTGCTGCTCATATTATTTTGACGGTTAGTCAATTCGATTTAGCTAAAAAATTTTACTGCGACCTCTTACCATTCATGGGGCTCACTAAAGTTTATGAAGGTAACAAATTCATTTACCATGTTGGAGGGCGGACCGCGGTCGGAATTCAACGTTGTTCTACTGAATATGAGGGTGAGCGGTTCGTTCAGAATAGAGTAGGTTTACATCACGCCTGCCTGCGAGCTAGATCTCGAGAGGATGTTGATGCGGTCGCAGTCAAGTTACAAGAGATGGGCGCATTTATTGATCGTGGACCGATTGAGTTGGCAAACAGTGCTCCAGGTTACTACTACATAGTGTTTGAGGATCCAGATGGTATCCGCTTGGAGGTCAATTACGTTCCCGGCAAAGGTCTTCTGACTGACGGCAAGCCACTTGTTCTCAATAGAGATCCTGATTGGACGCAAAATCCCTAGACATTGGTGTAAACAGACTAATTGTTTCGCAGTGTGAATAGTTATTTTTAGGAAATCATTGATTTCAAGTACTGTTCTCGCGAGGTTTTACGCAAAGAGAGATCCAAAATTGCTTTCATGAGTACCGGCAGGCATCTACCTGTGGTTCATTGTTACGCAATGCTATTTTCCATATTTAAGTAGGCGGATATGTAGGAGATGAGTGAAAGATGAATTCTAATATTTCGCCAAATGGCAGTGATTCGACTAGTTCTCTCTCGCTCGCCGTTACTCGGGTCATGAGAGAGGCACAAGATTGGAAGCGCATTATGAGCCTTGAGGCGGATGCGACCATCAAAGTTTATTTGGATATGAAGTCACCACATGCATACATCGCTGTTCGACCAACATTGGAATTGGCGCGTGACTTTCGAGTTAGGCTTGATTTTCGGCCTTATACCCTGAGCTATACTGGTATGGGGATTAGCAAATCATTGGAGAATAATGAACGGCGCCCGCCTTCGCCGGAGGCCGATCGACGAGCTCGGATGTTCTACAAGACCGCTCGCCATTACACTGCATTACAGGGAATACCCCTTCGGAGCCCCTACCGTCTTTTAGATGCAAGCATGGCTCACAAAACATTTTTGTTTAGTAAAAAACAAATGCTCGAGATCCCTTTTATGATGAGCGTATGTCTCCGCGGCTGGGGCAGTGGATGGCGAGATATTGAAATCGAGTCATTGGATCAAATGCGTAATACACTTAAGGACCTGGATGCTAATCTGGATGGTTTTGAGACCTTCGTGGAACCTGGTGGACAGGGAGAAAGAGAGCTCTCTAAGTGCATGGAGGAGGCACATGCCAGCGGGTTTGTTGGAACGCCGCATTATGTATTTCACGATGTTTCATCAGATCGGCAAATAGAACTTTTTGGCCGGGAGCATCTCGCTTTGATTCGCTCAAAACTCTCAGAGCAAGGTCTCGCTCGAAACGACGGCGTTCAAACAGAGTTCTCACACGCATGGACAGGGCCATAAGCAAGTTAGAATTTGTTTTTTAATATCTTTGAAGCAAAGATCACTCTTCGCAAGATGCTGTGGTCACTTCGCACAACTATTGTGGAATTTACCCGAACACGATCGACCTCTCACCTCAGCTACTCGCCTAACTTACAAGACGTGTCGCAGTCCCGCTTACACAACGCTAACGA
>MDTG01204071.1_pt1 | contig 10534 bp, 7 predicted proteins | sample 811421 | NCBI WGS metagenome assembly MDTG01 (sample SAMN05326645, study PRJNA326480) | marine metagenome | isolation source: seawater | place: Pacific Ocean: South East | collected 2011
AGGACCTATAAAAACAATATTATGGGCTTCTACAATTTCAGCAAATTCTGGATTTTCAGATAAAAAACCAACTCCAGGGTGTATGGCGTCTGCTCCAACTAATTGAGCAGCAGTTATTATTGCAGGAATGTTTAAATATGACTTTGCTGACGGAGCAGGGCCTATGCACACGCTTTCATCAGCTAATCGAACATGAATAGCATCATTGTCAGCAGTTGAGTGAATGGCAACAGTTTTAATATTGAGTTCTTTACAAGCTCTTAAAACTCTTAAGGCTACATCACCTCGGTTTGCAATTAGTATTTTAGAAAACATTTTATGCCTATTATTGAATTACTACTAACAACTGATTAAATTCTATCGGCTGACTATCTTCAAATCCAATAAATACAACTTTTCCAGATTTATGCGCAGTAATTGAATTCATTACCTTCATAGCTTCTATGATCAATAATGTTTCACCTTTTGATACTGAAGAATTTAGTTTAATAAAGGGTTCTTTACCTGGTTCTGGAGATGCATAGGCTGTACCAACCATTGGTGAATTAACTGCACCTGGATGTTTATTAGTAAACTTTTCTGGTTCGTCCTGTAGTTTTGTGGTTTCTTCAGGAATATTAACTCTCGTTGTTTGAGTATTGGTTTTTGGAGAGCCTGATAAATTATTACGATTATTAATAATTTTTATTTTCAGGCCTTCAGCTTCATACTCTAATTCTGATAGATTATTTTTATTAAGAATATCTACAAATTCTTTAACTATATTAAGGTTTTTAGTATCGGAACTTTTTTTATCCATTATTTTACCTATTATTTAATCAGTCGTTTATAAGTTTGTTCACTGCATCTATAGCAAGCAAATATGAATTCACGCCTAAACCAGCAATTACTCCATTTGAAATTGGTGAAATATAAGACTTATGACGAAAACTTTCTCTTGCATAGACATTTGTTATGTGAATTTCAATTATTGGGCCATCAAACATACTTAAAGCATCGAAAATTCCGATAGAAGTATGTGTCAATGCACCTGCATTTATTACAATGCCAATTGAATTGTCAATAGCTTCATGAATTTTTGAAATCAATTCACCTTCAATATTTGATTGAAAAAAATCTAAGTCTAAACCATATTCATCGCATTTATGTTGACATAAAGAATTGACATCATGCAAAGACATATGACCATATTTTTCAGGCTCTCTTTTACCGAGTAGATTTAAGTTAGGTCCATTAATAATGTATAATTTTTTCTTCACATCCCTGCTCCAAATTATTAATTATCTTCTAAAATTGTCAAATTTAAGACATTACAGTAAAATAAGTCAATTCTCACGAAATTGTTTTATCATTCGCTTTAAACTATTTTTTTCTAATGCACCAGGATATATAATATTTCCAATTATAAATGCAGGAGTGCCATTAAGGCCTAATAATTTAGCAATTTCTCTGTTTTGTTTCAATTTATATTCGATTTCTAAACTTTTCATGTCAGTCTTTAATTTATTAATGTCTAAACCGGTATTTTTGGCGGTTTTAAAAATTATATCTTCATTAATTCTACCTCTTATTTTCATCAGAGATAAGTGGAAATCTGTGTATAAACCCTGCTTTTCTGAAGCAAGGGCTGCTGCTGCTGCTGTATAAGATTCTTTTGATAATATTGGAAACTCAACAAAAACAATATTTATTTTGTTATCTTCAGATATAACATCTAAAATTGTTTTCACAACTGACTTACAATAACCACAATTATAGTCAAAAAATTCATAAATTGTTACATTAGCGTTCTTTACAAAAATACCTGGATTATTGACACTGTCTAATAAAGTAATTGCATTTTGCTTTTTTTTATTTTGAACAGTCTTCTTGTGGTCATCAAGTATAGACTGGATAAAATTAGGATTTTGAGTTAAAAACTTTTTAATTATTATTTCAATTTTTTCTTGATTTATTTCATGAGAATTAGAAGGAGAAATAATAAAAAAAAGTGAAATTAAAAATAAAAGTAAAATCTCAATTTTTTGTTTCATATATTAACCTTTCAAATCATAATTTGATTATTTTTTTATCTTTATTCTAGCTAAAATATCTTCACCCCTCAGTTTGTAAGAGTAAGGTAGAGAAGGCTGTTTGTTGGCCAAATCTACATATTTCTTAGCTTTAATAAATTTTTTTTTTATAAGAGACTCCTCAGCTAAAGCTATATAAGAAATACCCTTTTTATTGATTTTGCTAGAGGATTTAGCTAATAATCTCCAAAGGTGGCTCCATTTAGGGTTGTTTTGCAACAGTTGTTCTAAAGTAATAATAGCTCCATTAATATGATTTTTTTTATTTGTTTGAATAAATGATTTAACTAATGAAAATTTGAGAAGGTCTACAGATGGGCTGAATTGCTCAGTATTAATCTTAATTGCTTTTTTATATTGGGTTATTGCTTTTTCAAAACTACCCTCTTTATAATAAATATCCCCAGATAATTCAAAAAAATATGGGTAATTTTTATAAAAACTTTTAATTGATTTTAGATGTTTATGGGCCAAATCATACTTCCCAGTTTTATAAAAAAAAATTACTTGTGAATAATTACGTAAAAATTTGTTATCACTCTCTTTACTTTCAAAAACCTTATTTGGATCGCTTTGATATGCGTTAATTTTGTTTTTGATGTATTCCAATGAAATTTTGTTTTTGTTTATAAGAATATCTTGTGTCTTCCTCGGATTATATTTTATGTTAGACTTATATTTTTTTAATTGATTTAATCTGTGTTTTGAAAATGGATGTGATCTATAATAATTTGTGAATGAAGTTTTACTTGATATCTCTTTACTACTCAAACTTGTTAGAAGTTGCTCTAAGCCATCAAAAGATATTCTTTTTTTTATCATTATATCTAATGCAAATTTATCGGCTTGCTGTTCTTGAATTCTAGAAAATTGTAAAGAAGATTTTGTTGCTAAGTCTTTTGATCCAACAATTAAGCCAAGTGCAGAATTAGTATCTAATTTCCCACTGGTAGATAAAGCAATGCCTGCAATAGAAGCAATTTTGGAGTAATTAGATAAGCTTTTATTATTAATTAATCTTGAACTATGATGATTTAAAACTAGATGCCCAATTTCATGAGCAAGAATACCTTGAATTTCACTTAATGAATTAGCTTTTTTTATTAGACCAGTATTAATATAAATTTTATTTGAACCAACTACAAATGCGTTATAATCATTGTTTGAAACCAATCTAGGGAAATAATAATTGCCATTTTCAGTTATTGTGTTTTTTATAACTTTATGCAGAAATAATTCAATCTCTGAATCTCGAATTATCTTAACATTCTGAGAAGTGAAAGCTTGTTTCGAAACAAAAATTAGTATTATTATTAAAAATGTTTTTATGTAGACCACCAGCCTTTTTTCTTTGTTTTTTCAATATTAGATTTTCCATCTACTTTCATAATTTCTATTGGTGTAGATGATCTTATTTCTCTTAAATCTATTAAATCTCTATCTTTAGTTGTTACATCTGATTCATTTTCACCGATTTTACTCTTTACATTTTTATTGGGCTTTGATTTTTTAATCACCTTCTTCTTACTATTTTTTTGTTTGGCATTGATTTCATTTGGTTCATCTTCTTTTGTTTTAATATCTTTATTTTTGTCTATCTCTATTTCTTGGTTTTTTTCATTTTTGTTATCAACATTTGAGCTAAATGAATTATCAATGGATTTTTTATTTTCAGGCTTTTTCTTTTTTCTTACAGGTCTTTTACCTTTTTTCTTTCTACTTTGAATCTCATCATTGTCAGGGGATAAAGTTTCTGATTTTTCCTCAGAATTATTAATTTGTTTAAAGTTAGTTCTTTTAACAGGTTCAATTTTCATTGATGGTGGAATAATTGTATTATCATTTATAAAATTAATAAATATACCATATCTTATTTCAATTTCGTTAAGATGAGATCTTTTATTATTTAAAATATGAATAATTATATCTGAGTGTGCAGAAACTTTTATTCCAATATTTTCGTCTGAACTTCCTTCCTCCTCAATAGAGCGTAGAATTTGAATGACACTAACTTCTATTGATTGAATTCTTCCTGACCCTCCACAATGTGGACATAATTCTGATGAGTTTTCAACTACAGAAGGTCTAAGTCTTTGTCTTGATAATTCTAAAAGACCAAAGCTACTGATTTCACCTATTTGAATTCTAGCTCTATCTTTTCGCATAGCCTCTTTTAATTTTTTTTCAATATTTATACGATTTTTATTTTCTTCCATATCAATAAAATCGATAACAATTAATCCAGATAAATCTCTTAGTCTTGCCTGTCTGGCAAATTCTTCAGCTGCTTCTAGGTTTGTTTTTAGAGCAGTATTCTCAATAGATCTTTCTCTTGTAGCTTTCCCAGAATTAACATCAATGGCAACTAGAGCTTCTGTTTGATCAATAATCAGATAACCACCTGATTTAAGTATTACTTTAGGGTTAAAAATATCGTGTAATTGAGAGTCAAGTTTATATTTTTGAAAAAGAGGGTTTTTATCGTCATTATATTGCTGAACTTTTTTTACATGACTGGGCATTAATGATTTCATGTAGCTTTTACAAATTTTATAGGCCTCACTTCCATCAACTAAAACTTCATCAATGTCGCTATGATACAAATCTCTAATAGCTCTTTTAACTAATGAACCTTCTTCATGAATAAGAAAAGGTGCATTAGACTCAAGCGTTAAGCTTTTAACATTTTCCCAAATACTCATTGAGTTCGAGTAATCTCTTTTAATTTCAGTTTTTGTTCTTTTACTGCCTGCAGTTCGCACTATCACAGCCATTCCACTCGAAACATCTAGATCATCAACAATTTTTTTTAGTCTTTTTCTATCAGATATATTAGCAATTTTTCTACTTACCCCTCCACCTCTTGGAGTATTTGGCATAAGAACACAATATCTGCCAGCAATAGAGATGTAAGTGGTTAGAGCAGCGCCTTTTGTTCCACGCTCTTCTTTAACTACTTGCACTAGTAAGATTTGGCGTCGTGCAATTACTTCTTGTATCTTGTAATTTCTATATAGATTTTTTTTAACTTTTCTAAGCTCTTCTTCATTAAATTCATCAGGGTTGTCTTCATTTACACTTTCTGGTAAATTTAAGTCTTCATCAGTTTTAGCTGAGGCCTCAGCAAGTAATTTTTTCTTATCCTCGACAGGAATTCTATAATAATCTGGATGAATTTCGCTAAAAGCTAAAAAGCCTTGTCTATTTCCTCCATATTCAATAAAGGCCGCTTGAAGACTTGGTTCAACCCTTGTAACTCTCGCAAGATAAATATTTCCTTTAAGTTGCCTTCTTGAATGAACTTCATACTCAAAATCATCTATAACATTGTCAGTAGTGGTGATAACTCTAGTTTCTTCTGTTTGTCTTGCATCAATTAGTAAACGTTTACTCATAATTTTCTCCAAATTTAATGCGTTATCAATAATACTGATAAAACATTATCTACATGAATGAGTACGTAAGAAAGTGGATAAAAAATTACATTAAATTATTAACTAATTATTTAGATTTATAAGATATATCTAAATAATTTGAAATATAAATAAACTCTCTAATAAATAATATAATATAAATTCCCTATAAGTGATACGATTAGACTTAATTTTAACTCATTCTCTATAAAAACGTAAATTCGCTTTTAATTAATTAATTTAATTATTAGTTTCATTATAATTAAATTTTGAAATTCCATTCATAGTTATATAACTTTAAACTAATCAAGACAAACTTTATTTTTTTGTAATAACTTATTGGATATAATTTATTTAACCATCAAAGAGTACAGTGACAAATTTAAAAAATAAACTTAATAATTTTTTCCTAATCCTAATTTTTTTTATCTTAGCAAGCCTTAATAATTCAATTGGATTTGCAGAGCAAAAAAGAAAATTGAATAAATTTGCTTCAACTTGTCAAATGCAAGAATATAAAATTTCATGTAATAACTTTCATATTAATAATAATTTTAAAGTCAATTTATTAAATAACCCTGATAGAGTATTTCTAAATTTTGAAAAAAATATTATTTTTAATAATAAAAATATTACGAAAAACCGATTTATTAAAAATATAAAACTTAGTAAAAAAAACAATTCTGGGTTGGAAGTTATCTTAGAATTAAAACAGCCTGTAATTATAACTGGTATAGATTATAATAATATAGAAAATAACAATTTAACAAATTTACAAATTCATCTCTCTAAAACAACAGTAACTAATTTTGCTATTGCGAAGTATGTTTTAAAAAAGAATAACGGGAATATTTTATCTTTTGCCAACAAAATAAATGTTTCAAATACTAAACAATCTTTAGAGCCTAGACTGATTAGAGCACCTAAGAAAAAACCTAAAAAGTTCAAAAATAATATTTCAAAAAATAATTTTATTGTTTTTATTGATCCCGGTCATGGTGGAAGAGATTCTGGAGCTATAGGACGATTAGGTACATTAGAGAAAAATGTAACATTAAAAACATCAATTTTGCTTATGAATGCATTAAAAAAATATAAAAATATTATTCCTATCTTATCCCGTAATAAAGATGTTTATTTATCTTTAAAAGAAAGAACAGACTTAGCAAAAAAAAATGATGCGGATATATTTATTTCTATTCACGCAGATTCGAGCAAAAATAAAAAAGCAAATGGCATTTCAGTTTTTAGCCTTTCAGATAAAGCGTCAGATCAAGAAGCTAAAATGTTAGCAAAAAGAGAAAATGAGGTAGATAATTTTTGGGGGAATAAAAATAAAATTACGGATCCTTATATATATGGTACATTGATTAAAATGTTTCAAAGAGAAGCAATGAATGACAGCTCTTATTTGGCAAAAAAAATTCTATCTAATTTAGAAAAAACAAAGTTAGCCCTTAATAGAGGTCACAGGTTTGCAGGTTTTAAAGTTTTAAAATCATACGAAATTCCTTCTGTATTAATAGAAATTGGTTTTTTATCTAACAAAAAAGAAGAAAAAAAATTATTAAATATGACGTATTTAAATGAATTAAGTGATGGTTTAGGAGTTGCTATAAAAAATTATTTTGATACATATAAAGAATGATATTGTCCTAAAAATGTCTAATTTACATTTTATATTATTAACATGAAATTTTTTGCATATTGTATAACAACTTCTTTCTTATTAGTATTATCAGGAATAATTATTTTTTTTTATGGTTTATGGTATTTCGGAAAAGATCTTCCTGATTATAAAGAATTGTCAAAATATAACCCAAATGTAGTTACGAGAATTCATGCAGGAAATGGAGCGCTTCTTGCTGAGTATGCTATTCAGAAAAGAGTATTTGTACCAATTAACGTAATACCAAAAACTGTTATTAATGCGTTTATTTCAGCTGAGGATAAAGATTTTTATGATCATTTTGGTTTAGATTTAAAAGCGACTTTAAGAGCATTGATAACTAATGTAAAAAACTTTGGTTCTGGAAAAAGGCTCATTGGAGCTTCAACAATTACACAACAAGTTGCTAAAAACTTTTTATTAACTTCAGAGGTGTCTTTTAGAAGAAAAATAAAAGAAGCTATACTAGCAATTCGTATTGAAAGAGCATTTTCCAAAAATCAAATTTTAGAATTATATTTAAATGAAATATATTTAGGTTTCAAATCTTATGGAGTTGCAGCTGCATCTTTGAATTATTTTGATAAGAGTTTAGACAATCTTGATTTAGCTGAGGCGGCTTTTTTAGCAGCTCTTCCAAAAGCTCCGAATAATTATAATCCAATTAACAAACTTAAGCAGGCGGTTAATAGAAGAAATTGGGTTTTAAATCAAATGAATAAAAATGGATATATTGATCAGAAAACAAAAGAAATAGAGAGTATTAAAATAATAAATATTCGTAAATCATCTGGTATTGATGAAGGTTATGCACCTTATTTCACTGAAGAAGTAAGAAAAATTTTAACTAAAAATAAAAAAATTGGATCTAAATTGTACACAAATGGGTATTCAATCAGAACTACTTTGGACCCATTCATGCAAATAAATGCTGATAAGGCATTGATAAATGGTTTAGAAAATTTAGATAAAAGACAGGGTTGGAGAGGGCCATTAGATAAAATAAATTTATTGAAATACACAAATAACAATGTTTTAAAATATTTAAAAAAAATTCAAGATTGGCTTCCAAAAGGAAGGTATGTAGCGGTTGTTACTGGTGTAAAAAGAGACTCAATAAAAATTTTATTACATGAAGGGAAATCTGATGAAATAAAATTTGTAAATGCTAGTTGGGCTAGACCACAAACAATAAAAAAAAATAAAAAAAATAAATTCAATATTTTTGTAGGGCCTAAATTTAATAATTTTAGTAATTTTATCAAAATTGGTGATGTAATAATTACTAAAAAGAATAATAAGGAAAATTCTTTTTACTCCCTTTCACAAATTCCAAACGTTAATGGGGCTATTGTAGCCCTTGATCCACATACAGGAAGAGTATTAGCAATGAGTGGAGGATATAGTTTTGAAAAAAGTGAATTTAACAGAGCTACTCAAGCACAACGTCAACCAGGCTCTGCATTTAAACCATTCGTATATTTGGCTGGTTTAGAAAGATTTTATAAACCAACTGATCTGATTTTAGATGCAGCTTTGGCTTATGATCAATGTAAAGGCTGTGAAAAATGGAAACCTGCTAACTACACTAAAAAATTTTATGGGCCAAGTCCAATGAGGCTGGGCATTGAAAAGTCAAGAAATTTAATGACTGCTAGACTTGCTATTAAACTCATACAGGAAGAGGAGCTTGTAAAAAATTATATTGAAGAGGGGTATTCGAATAAATTAATTGCCAAAAAATTAAATCAAAGTGATATTTTTGTGAATTTTATTGTTGATTATATTACTTCAAAAAGGAAAAGTACAGATAGACTCAATAAAAATATAATACAAGATTATGCATACAAATTTGGAATAAGTAAAAATTTGCCTTCATATCTATCAATGTCCTTAGGAGCAGGTGAAACAAATTTGCTTAGTTTGACTAATGCATATGGAATGATTGTAAATGGAGGGAAAAAAATCACACCAACATTGATTGATCGTATTCAAGATAGAAGAGGCCAAACTATTTTTAAACATGATAATAGATATTGCGATAATTGTAATGGTATAGTTTCCAACCCTTTAAAAATTCCTTCTGTAGCAATAAAAGATAGTAGAAAGAAAATCATTTCATCATCTTCGGCTTTTCAAATGGTGTCTATGTTAAAAGGTGCAGTAGAAAGAGGTACTGGTGTTGTAATAAAATCACTTGGAAAAAACTTGGCGGGCAAAACTGGAACAACTAACGCAAATACAGATGCATGGTTTATAGGTTTTTCAAGTGATTTGGTCGTAGGTGTTTTTGTAGGGTTCGATGATCCTAGACCACTTGGTTTTAAAGAGACAGGTAGTTCTGTTGCAGCACCAATTTTCAAAAACTTTATGGAAAATATACTCATTAATAGACCTGATATACCTTTTAGAAGACCAACAGGAATTAAACTTATATCTGTAAACCCAAAAACAGGCTTACAAGTCAGTTCTAAAGACAAAAATTCTATTTTGGAAGCGTTTAAACCAGGACAATTACCAGATTTGAAATTTAATAAAAATTTTATAGGTTTTAAAAACTCCAAAAAAGTTCTAAAAAATCTTTCCCCTCTATATTAATTTTGTAAGAGACTAATTATGCAACCTGAAATTCAAACAAAATTTAATGATATAGATAACGCTATAAATATTTTAAAAAAACATTTCAATTGGGAAATTTCTTTAAATCGAAATGAAGAATTAGATCAACTAATTGAGACAGAAAATTTTTGGAATGATTCATCTACTGCTCAGTTAATAATGAGAGAAAAAAAGCAACTCGAAAAAACTATAGATCTTTTAAATTTGATTGAAATTGAAAAAAAAAATTTATCTGAACTTTTTGATTTAGCCGAAGAAGATAATGATAAAGAGCTCATTGAGGATACAATTTTTCAAATAAACGAATTAGTAAAAAAATGTGATAAACTTCAATTGGAAAGTTTATTGTCGGGCGAGGCAGACTCAAATAATTGTTTTATTGAAATTCATGCTGGCGCAGGTGGTACAGAAGCTCAAGACTGGGCTTTAATGCTACAGAGAATGTATTCAAGATGGTCAGAAAAAAAAGGATATGGTGTTTCAATTATAGAAGAAAGTACAGGAGAAGAGGCAGGTATAAAATCTTGCACTTTACTAATAAAAGGATTTAATGCTTATGGTTGGGGCAAAACAGAATCAGGGGTACATAGACTAGTTAGGATTTCACCTTTTGATTCCTCATCAAGAAGACATACTAGTTTTGCTTCCATATGGGTTTATCCAGAAATAAATAATGAGATAGATATTGATATTGAAGACAAAGACTTGAGGATAGATACATATAGAGCCTCTGGTGCAGGAGGACAACACGTTAATAAAAC
>MDTG01228114.1_pt1 | contig 10534 bp, 6 predicted proteins | sample 811421 | NCBI WGS metagenome assembly MDTG01 (sample SAMN05326645, study PRJNA326480) | marine metagenome | isolation source: seawater | place: Pacific Ocean: South East | collected 2011
ACAAAAAATATGTGTCTCTCGTTCGCTCTCGAAGGGAGAAGAGATACGAAATGGACCAATGCGACACCACACAGTTACAACAACGAACCACCCTTTGCGGAAGGAAGTCGTCCGAACACCAACCCCTTTTTCGATACCGACCACCAAAAAGATGTTCGCCAACAACGCCAGCAGCGCGGCTTTTGTGCAAAACCCAACCCGCGTCGTCGATGGGTGCGTTTCTTTGTCGTCGTTACGGTCTTCTTCTTCTTCTTAATTTGAACCCCGCGTTTTTTTTACGGCACCAAAATGTGTGATCGAGACTTTGACGAATGAAAAGAAGAGAGAACACCCCCCGACGCTCTCTCCAAAACGCGTGGAAAAAGAGCCGCCCTTTTGCTTTGATCGGATCGAGGAGAACACCTTCTTTTTTGTCGAGACGACGACGACGACGCTTTTGCGTTCGATCCTTTTCTTTTACCAACGTTCCGAGACGCGACAAAGCGCGAAGGAGCAAATGAGTTTTGGGTCGTTGAGAGTAATCCATTTGACTGCTGCTGTTTTTGCTGCTGGTGTTTGATGACGTTAAAATAATAATGTTTTGAGAGAGAAAAAGCTGACCAAAAAATACGCGCGCTTGCTTTCTTACGACCATCCATCAGACGAAGAATCCAACATCAACGAAAGCGTTCGACCACAAACAAAACCGTCGTCCGCGCGGCGGCGGGAAAGACGACACCAAGCGTCGAAACGACGACGACGACTGCTGTTGACGTCGCGGAAAGACCGATGAAAATCGTCTTCGTGTCCACCGAGTGCGCGCCGTACTCCAAGACCGGCGGCTTGGGCGACGTCGTCGGCTCTTTGCCAATTGAATTGGCGAAGAGAGGACACAAGGTGATGTCCATCACGCCGAGGTACGATCAGTACGAAGGCGCGTGGGATACCTCGGTGTCCACCACCGCGTTGGGCGAAAAAGTTGGCTTTTTCCACGAGAAGAAGAAAGGAGTCGATCGCGTTTTCGTCGATCACCCGTTGTTTTTGGCCAAGGTTTGGGGTAAGACGGGCGATAAGTTGTACGGGAAAGCCTCCGGTGCGGACTACGCGGATAATGCCAAGAGATTCGCCTTGTTTGCCAAGGCTGTTTTGGACGCGCCGACGATGTTGCCGCTCGAATATGGGGAAGACGTCGTCTTTGTCTGCAACGATTGGCACTCGTCGTTGGTGCCGGTGTTGTTGAAGCACGAGTGCAAGGCGAACGGCAAGTACGTCGACGCCAAGAGCGTGATGTGCGTCCACAACATTGCGTTTCAAGGTAGATTCTGGCCGCAACCATTGGAAGAGTTGGGCATCCCAGCCTCGGCGGCGGATGACTTCTTCTTTGAAGACGGCCACGCGAAGATTTACGACGAAACCAACCCGATGAAATTAGGCGAGGAAGAAAAGTCGATTGGTCAAATCTACCGCAAGATGAACTGGTTGCAAGCGGGTTTCAAGAACGCGGATAAATGTGTCACGGTTTCCGTGAACTACGCCAAGGAATTGATCTCTGGACCGTCCAAGGGTGTTGAGTTGGACAAGGTTTTGAGTGCCGTCGGTATCGAAGGTATCGTGAACGGCATGGACCCGACCGAGTGGAACCCGGCCAAGGACAAGTTCTTGGACTTCCCGTACGACGAGACGACCGTCATTGAAGGTAAAGCATGCGCCAAGCAAGCGTTGCAAGCCGAAGTTGGTTTACCGATCGACCCAGAAGCTCCGTTGTTTGGTTACATCGGTCGCTTGGAAGAACAAAAAGGCTGCGACATCATGTTTGAAGCTATCCCAAAGTTGATCGAACAAATCCCGAACGCGCAAGTCGTCGTTTTGGGTACCGGTAAGAAGTCCATGGAAAAGATGCTCGAAAATTTGGGCGAAACTATGCCGGCGACGAACTTTGCCGGTGTCTGCAAATTCTCCGCGCCGACCGCGCACTTCATCAACGCCGGCGCCGACTTTTTGATGGTGCCGTCCAGATTCGAACCGTGCGGTTTGATCCAACTCCACGCCATGTCCTACGGCACGGTCCCGATCGTCGCCACCACCGGTGGTTTAGTAGATACCGTCAAGGAGGGCATCACTGGTTACCACATGGGCGCCATGGATGCCGACAACTTGGTGCCGGAAGACGTCGAAGCTATGGTAGAGACGTGCGTCTCCGCCGCCGCGGACTTTGGTACCCCGGCGTACGAAAAGATGGTCAAGACGTGCATCAAGCAAGACTTGACATGGAAGGAACCGGCGAAGAAATGGGAAGCCTTGTTAGAAGAACTCGCGTTTGGCACGGAAGAATCTGCAAAGAAGGCTGAAGTTATCGAGCCGGAGAAGCTTGCGTCGGGAATCGCCGCCACGACGGCGTAATTTGTTTTTACACAACCGCGTGTGTAACTACACTATTATATACTTTTACCACCAATCACAGAAAAAGAAAAGCGCTTAATTAGAGGATAGCCTTGTTGTATTAACTCAATCAACGCTTTATACATACGTACTACACCAACATATACTTTTATTATTATTTACTTTTGGTTCTTGTGCTGTTGCTATTAAATAAACTACAATTGTTGTTTCATGCGTTCTTCTAAAACAAGCCCCGGCTTCATCTTGACGTCCCCGTACGGCTCCTCTTGCTCCACGTCCAAATAACCGTGCGTTCGCAATACCAACACTTGATAAAACATTTTTGCCGCGTCCGCCCTCGTTTTCCCTCTGACTTGTTCATCTAAGCTGAGCTCGTTCAAGTTTGTCTTATCAAACTGCGTGCTCAAGTGATTGAGCATTTTCTTCGAACCATGAGACCAATCCATGGCTTTATCGCCACCTTCATCCGCTTTATCGTAATCCTCGTCGCCGTCTAAACTGAATCCTTTTCTAGGTGTGTCCATGTTGTCGTTATTGTTATTGTCGTAATCGTCGTCAAAGCCTCCCATGCCTCCTCCGCCAAAGTCGTCGTCATCGTTTTCTACGTTGCCACCAAATAAATCCTTCTTAACGACGTCTTTGGCATTTGGCGTCGTTGGTTGACTTTCAAAGTTCACCCAGCACGATTGCGCGTTTCTGGCGTAAATAGCCTCTAATTTTGGGTGCACCTCGCCTGGCAAACATCTCTCCTCCGCCGCGCAAGCTCGAGGAATTTGAACCGGTGGACCTCTGTTCGCCCCGCGAGCACACACAATATCGCTCGTATCTTGCAGCTGGTGGCGAATTTGGTCGTTTGACAACGACGTGATTCGATCGAACACGATAACTCTTTCCACTCTTCGTCGTTTCGCGTTTGGCCCGGCGCGAGATTTTTGCGCCGTTTTACCAAACACAAACTCTTTGGCTTGTTGCGGATCGTTTTCTGATCCGGGCGTTTGGTACGGGTTCGCACCAAACAACACGACTCTTTTTTCTTCCACTTGTTGTTGCTGCTGGGCGTTCACATTCACGTCGCCTAAAATAGCCCCTTCCAACTCTTTTCTCGCGTCCTCGTCCAACGGCAACGGCTGCGCGTCCTCCATGTCCTCATCGTCACGCCCACCACCCGCGTTATACCCCATCCCAAATTCTTCATCCTCGTCAGCAGCATCCCCTCTCAACACCTCCCTCGCGTCTGGATCCGTCCTCAGCGCGTCCTGGTCTTCGTTATTGTACACGGCGTCGTACAAATCCGCCGCTTCGCCGCCTTCCGCCACCGCCAACTCTCTCTCTTCTGCCGCTCTGTGAAACTCCGTCTCGAACTCGTCCTCCTCGAACTCATCCATCAAAGTAATTGACTGTCTGTCCACTCGCAGCGCCAATCGCATGTTCTCACCTTCCTCGCCTAAATCTTCCAACATGACGCCGTATTTCGCGTTCGGATCGTAATACATCTCCAAATCGTCGTAATTCTCCGGCAACGTGATCGTCTTCTCCTCTGCAATCGCCGACTCCGGGTCTAAATCCACTTGTTGTTCTTTGCGAAACACTTGTTTCGCTTTTGCCAGCGCTTCCGAGCAGTCGTGGAACAGATAGTTAATTTTCCTGTCGTACACTTTGACCACCCCGAGCATCAATTGCCCGCTCAATCGGAGTGCCAAAGGCGCTTCTGGGTTAATGATCGCTTGCACCGCTTGGATGATGTCTTGTTTCGTGATGGTGTCTTTATTCAGTTTGCGGTCCATGTGCGCGGCGAGCCAGATGGTCCCGAGTGGGCCCCGTTTGGAGAGGATGAACTGAGAATAGAACATATCGTCGTCGTCGACTAATGGACACCACCACACGAAGCGTTTTGGATTCGAGTTCAAATTCAAACCTCCTCTCAAAGACAAAACTTTGAATGTCTCTTCTTCTTCTTCTTCTTTGAAATAAATACAACACGCGCCCTTTTACTTGGAAAAAAAGAACGTCTCCGCTTTCACGAAAGTCTTGACGAGACAGAGAGGACGACCTTCTTATACCCTCAAAGGTCGTCTTTGGAACAACAAAAGCGCGATGTTCCTCTCAATAATGTTTTTTGACGCAGAGAAAATGTCCTCTTTTTTTTTTGAATCCAAAGAAAGTCTGATACCCTAAACCCTTTCGTGCACTCTTTCTTTTTTTTTGTGAGGAGGAGGAGGAAGAATGGGAACCACAGAAGAAGACGAAAAGATACCAATCGAGCTATAGTATTCTTTAACAACAACAACAACGACGACGAGGACTAATAACATCGTCTCTTCCCATCGCTCCCTAACCGCGCGTCTACGATGACCCCGACGCCATCTTCTTCTCGAAACTCAATTCTGTCGTCGCACAACGCGGCGACGACTTCCGGGAAGACGTCGTGTTCTTCCTTCAAGACCCGGCGTTGGACCTCGTCCGCGGTCCAACTCGGGTCGATTCGTATGCTTCTCTGAGCGACTATTTTACCTTCGTCGAAGTTTTCGTTCACAAAATGGACGGTTGGGCCGGTAAATCGAGCGCCCGATTTGACCACGGCTTCGTGGACTTTCGCGCCGTGCATGCCTTTCCCGCCAAACGCCGGTAAGAGCGCCGGGTGGATGTTGACCATTTTATTCTCAAACGTCCGGCATAATTCCGGCGGTATGAGCCTTAAATAGCCCGCTAATACGACGACGTCGATTTTGTAGTCGTTTTTGAGATACTCGTCTAACTCTGCGGGGGATATCCGTTCCGATTCCGGCACATCTTTCGCGCCCGGGTAGAGCAACACCGGTACGTCTCTCCCCATCGCCCATTCGACGCCGCCTGCAGTCGACGACGAGGTGATAACGACAGATATCTGTCCGTTGATTTGGCCGGATTCGCAGGCGGCATGGATGGCTTTCATGTTTGATCCTCCGCCGGAAATGAAGACGGCGATGTTTTTCTTCTTCTTCTTCTTCGATTCCTGGGTGTCGTCGTCGTCGTCGTCGCTGGAAGACGTCGTCGACAAAGCGCTTCGAGCGACTCGCAAAGCGCTTTGGGGAAAATGATGTCGATGATGATGATGATGATGATGATGATGATGATGATACTTCGACTTTGACTTTGAAGACTCGTAGCACGACGCGCATGAAGAACACCTCGAAAAGGTGGTCGCTTTGCGGGCGACGAGGGCGTTGGACATGTCGGCGAATGGGACGATTGCTCGCTGTGTTGAGATGGTAAATAATTCGTTCGCGCTGTGTTTACTACATTTGTGAGGAGTTTCTCCGTACGACTCTTTTTACACGATTGGACAAAAGGACGTTTACGACGACGACGACGACCCGCTCTCTTCTTCCAAGCCTTCGCTACTGCTGCGACTACGCTCTGGAAAACTCGGCCGCCGCCGGTTGGTATTTTTGTGTAACGGTGGACGCGAATCGTCGGAAGACGAGCAGCTGCTTTCTTCCGAGAAGGAGCGTTCGTCGATCCGGTCTCCGTCGTCCTCCGCCCCGAAACCGCTTTTTGTGGGCGCGCCGCTCTTTGTCGCGTCGTTCCTCTGACTTTTCTTCTTCCCGCCGCTCTCTATCCGTAACTTTTCCTCTACCTTTAACAAATCGTCCGGCGTGATTGTCCGCCGCACGTCGCTACTGATTTTGTTCGTGTATTCCGTGTCGTCGTTCGCGAAGCGTTCGGGCCAGAGCGCTCTCTCCTTGACGCTTTTGATTTGCTCGCGAGTCAAGACGCGTTTCAGTTCGCCGGTGACTTTGCCCGACGACGTCGAAGCTCCTGCGCGTAAAAAGGGTAAACAACCACCAAAGTTGGTCGTTGGTGGTGTTCTCGTTTCAAAATCAAAAGTGCCTTACCTTCCCGCGAACGCCGCACATCAAAGTCGTCGGCGTCTCCCTCCAAAGTCCGTCGTCCCGACACAGAAGAAGAAGCCAACAAAGTCGTCTTCGGTTTTGCGAATCCGGTGCAGAGGATAAAACTGCCTCTTCTGACGAAGTAAATGTTCGCGAAGCGGCTGGGAATCCGCACGAGCGTTTTCGCGCCGTCTGGTTTTGTCACCTGCGCGGTTCGTCGCGTTTGAGAAGAAGAAGAAGAAGAAGAAGAAGGAGAATCAGTCCCCGCGCTTTGATGAGACCATCGAAAAGGTCGTTACCCAATGTAATGGCGGACTCCAAAACGGTGAGAGAGAGAAGACAATAATGTGTTTATATGTAGTACATAATACCTCGATCACGTTCCCTCCTTTTATCTCTTCCACTCTGCACACGAGGTCGTTCTCGCCGTCCACCTCCACCTCGACGTCTCTCGCGTGCGCGCGCACGTGCTTGCGGCGCGCGCTCATTTGCGATATACCATACTCTATGCGTGTGGTGGTACCATACTGGTACTCGTATGAATGATGACATCACACAAAAAAAAAGGGGGTGGACTCCATATTTAGGGTTTAATGTATCATTTTCCAGTTCCTAAAACCCTAAAAAATGTGTGGAAAAAAAGCTTTTGATTTTGAAAGGTCAAAAGTCCCTCGTAATAAGAATACATAAAAAAGACCAACCATCTGTCTGTGAGACGAGACGACACTTTGCGAAAAACAAATCATCTATATCATGAATCCGGTGGAACAATCTTTCGAGCGGGGCCACGAAGGCGGCGGCGGCCACGCGTCCGGAGGAGGCGCCTCGACCGAACCGCAGTTTTTGACGCTCAAGTGCGTGGTCGTCGGGGACGGCGCGGTCGGGAAGACGTCCATGCTTCTGTGCTACACGACCAACACGTTCCCGACGGATCACATGCCGACGATTTTCGACAACTATTCGAAGAACGTGACGATGAACGACGGACGCGTGGTGAACCTAGGGCTGTGGGACACGGCGGGACAAGACGAATACGCAGATTTTCGACCGCTGAGCTACGCGGCGGCGGACTGCTTCGTCGTCGCGTTTTCACTGATCGATAGGAAAAGTTTCAGGAACGTGGAACACAAGTGGTTACAAGAACTCAGGTCGAAAGCGCCAAAGACGCCGATCGTTTTAGTGGGAACAAAATTAGATTTACGACAAGAAGGGGGAAGAGGAGGCAATGGCTATGGCGGGAGTAACAAGAGAGGAACGGGTAGTTTTGGTAGATCTAGCAGCGGCGGATATTCTGGGGGAGACGACGAATCTGAACCAATCAGCGAGATGGAAGGACAAGCGTTAGCGCGACGGATTAAAGCGGTGAGTTACGTTGAATGTTCGAGTTTAGTGCAAACAAATTTGAGTTTAGTCTTCGACGAGGTCATCGAAGCGCACGTGAATCCGGCGGTTGTTAAAGTCGAGGAACAGAAATCCTGTTGTGCGATTCAGTAATAACGAAGAGAAAGAGAGAGAGGTGGAGTCACCTCTCGTCGCGCGCCACGCGGGTAGGGTCAGACACGGAACACGTGAGCACGTGTAGAGTAATTAGTAGTAATAGTACACACAAAAAAGCGGTCGCGATGAAGAGTGTAATTAATTTTATGTGTATTCATCGTATCGCGAACACTCCACTTTTGCGCGTTCTTTTGTTCTCTTCTTCTTTTACAAACAAAAAGTCATCAGAAATTCGCCGCCGGAGGCACCGAAAGGACGAGGAAAAAATGTCGCCGCGGTCAACGGCCAGGAAAAGAGACGGCGATGAGGAGGACGAGGAGACGACGGCGGCGGCGACGACGAGTAAGAGGCGAGCGGTGGAGGTATCTTCATCGTCAATGAAACGACGACAAAAAACGGACGAAGACTACCTTCTGAAATCCGGATGCGTCCGGATTCCACCGGCGAATAACTTCCAACACGGGTGTTTACATGACATGGTGTGCCCACCAAATTACCAACCGTCGACGAGGAAAATGCCAAAAACCCCGGCTAAACGATACCCATTCGAGTTGGACACGTTTCAGCAGCAATCCGTGCTCTGTTTAGAACGACAAGAGTCGGTGTTGGTGTCGGCGCATACTTCGGCTGGGAAAACAGTCGTGGCAGAATACGCCATCGCGATGGCTCAAAGAGACGGGCAAAGAGTGGTATATACGAGCCCATTAAAAGCGCTATCAAATCAGAAATATCGAGAGTTGAAGGAGGAATTTTCCGACGTGGGATTAATGACTGGAGATACGGTTATAAATCCAAACGCGAGTTGTTTAGTGATGACGACGGAGGTGTTGAGAAGCATGTTGTATAAAGGCGGAGAAGTGACGAGAGAGGTTGGGTGGGTAATTTACGACGAAATTCATTACATGAGAGATAAAGAGAGAGGGGTGGTCTGGGAAGAGAGCATCGTGTTGTTACCGGATACGGTGAAGTACGTGTTTTTATCAGCTACGATTCCAAACGCAAGAGAGTTTAGCGAATGGGTGTGTAAAGTGCACGATACACCGTGTCACATCGTATATACTGATTTTCGGCCGACGCCGTTGGAACATTACATATATCCGAGCGGCGGGGATGGGATATTCCTGATCGTGGATAAGATGAGCACGTTTAAGGAGGATAATTTTTTGAAAGCTATTTCAATTGCCAACGAGAAAGGTGCAGAGGTGGCGCAAGCGAGGACTGCGGCCAGGAAAGCGAGCGAAATGAACGGTGGGGATGGAACTCAGGCAAAATTAGCACAAAATACGGACGTGTTTAAGATTATTAAGATGATTGTGGATAGGAATTACGATCCGGTGATTGTGTTTGCGTTTAACAAAGGCGAGTGCGAATCGTTCGCGAATGCGTTGCACAAGGTGGATTTGTGCGATGAGAATGAGAAGGAGATGATCGATGCCATTTATTGGAACGCGATGGATGCTTTAAGTGAGAGCGATAAGAAGTTGCCACAGGTTGCTTCGATGCCAAATTTGTTGAGGAGAGGGTTAGGCGTTCACCACAGCGGGTTGTTGCCGATTTTGAAAGAAGTGATTGAAATTTTGTTTCAAGAAGGGTTGATTAAAGTTTTGTTCGCTACGGAGACCATGTCGGTTGGTTTGAACATGCCCGCGAGAACGTGCGTCTTTGCGTCGCCGAGGAAGTTTGATGGCACTGGATTTCGCTGGATTACTAGCGGGGAGTACACGCAAATGAGTGGCAGGGCTGGAAGAAGAGGCAAGGACGATCGAGGTCTCGTTGTGCTCATGGTGGATGAAAAAATGGAAGCGCCGACGGCGAAGGATATGTTGAGAGGCCGGTCGGACCCGCTGGACTCGGCGTTTCATGTGAGTTACGCGACTTTATTGAATCTCATGCGCGTGGAAGGCGCGGAACCGGAAGACATGATCATGAATTCGTTCGCACAGTTTCAAAATATGCGACGAGTTCCCCAATTGGAAGCGAAAGTTGCGCTTTTAGAGAAGAAGAGAGATGATATTTCTATTGAAAACGAGGAACAAGTGAACGAGTACGTGAGGTTGCGAGATGGATTAGACGCGTTGACAAGTGAACGACGCGCGATTACGAATTTACCAACGCATAGCGTACCGTTTTTACAACCTGGACGCTTGGTGCGCGTCTGCGTGGACGCGCCCGGGTCGTCTCTCTTTTCAAGTTCCGATACGGACGCTTTGACGAGGATGACTGTAGATGTGGAAGACGTGGAGGAAATGTTAGGTGACGATGAAATGCGTAACGCCTTATCGTTCGACGAAGCAATGCTGAGGAAATCGGTCGAAGACGGTAACGATAGCGTTTGGGGCGTCGTTGTCCATTTTGAAAAAGTCGGGAGCAAGAAACACACCAAACATCAAAAGTATTTGGTGGACGTTCTCGTGAAATGCGCGGAAAAATTGAAACTGTCAGATGCCGATCGCGAAATTTTGAAACGGAACGACTCGACGTTTTCGTTGTTGAACAGCTCAGAGCGACACAGTATGTTGCAGTGCGAAGAAAACCAAGTGGTGGACGAACTTCCCGCGGTTGAGTTTCGCGTCATTCGCATTCCACTCGAGCAACTCGATTGCATGTCGTCGATACGCGTGTATTTACCGAAAGATTTGTACCCGATCGAAGCGCGAACTAGGTGTGGCGCATCTATTCGAGAGGTTTTAAAACGGTTCGAGGAAAGGAGTAAAGTGCAACAACAACAACAACAACAACAAGAAGAAGAAGAAGAACAAAAAGATAATGGGGATGACGATAAAGAA
>MDTG01271462.1_pt1 | contig 10534 bp, 10 predicted proteins | sample 811421 | NCBI WGS metagenome assembly MDTG01 (sample SAMN05326645, study PRJNA326480) | marine metagenome | isolation source: seawater | place: Pacific Ocean: South East | collected 2011
ATATTTCTTTTTTGAAAACCTACCTTAATTCAAGAGGAATTGAAAATCACTACATTGCTGAAAAAACTAAAATTTCATTAAAAGAGATAAATAGATTTTTTAGAAAAAAAATATTAACTCAAAATAAAGATAAAAATATCTTAAACAAAATTTGTAAACTAATTTCAATTAATCCTAATATTTTTTTTAGAAAAAAATTTAATCAAGACTTAGTAGGAAAAACATATCTTTCTTACAGAGATAGTATTAAGTCAATAAGAAAATATAAATCTTATAAAGTTTCATCAATGTCTGCTTCTGAGAGATATCCAGATCTTTTTGGTTTTTTTATAAAAGTATCTAAAAAAAATAAATCAAAAGATTTATTTTATCATGCTAGTACTCATTACATAGTTACATCGGGAGAGATGTATTTTAATGTTAACACTAAATCCCAAATTATCAAAAAAGGAGATGCAATTTGGATTGCGCCTTTTATTAGACATGGTTTTTCTGGCAAAGGTTCACTTATTAAAATTAGCAACGGTGAGTGTCTTGATTATCAAGACATTTATGAGATCAATAATATATTTAATTACAAACATGTTCTTAAAAGAGCACATAAAGACAAAATAAATTGGGGATATCAAAAATAAAAAATTTATTTTTTTAAAAACAAAATATCATCTTCATCATTTTTAGGTTCTCTAGTTGGGTGAAATCCTTTCGTAAGCAACCAATTTTTTAATTCATCCCATAAAACACCTCCTGAATAAATATTTTTTTGATTTATCTCGATAACTAAAGATTTACAAAATTCTAAAGATTTTTCAGAACCTTTTAGTGCTAATAATTCAGCACCTTGAAGATCTAAAATCCAATGATTATAATTATCTATATTCAAATTATTTCTTTTAATTAATGTATCAAATTTAAGAGTTTTTAAGTTAATTGTTTTCAGCATTTTATGTTTTCTATTAGCCCACACTTTACTTTTTGTAACTGCATCAGTAAAATTGAAGATCGATGAACAAGCTGCATCATGATTTGATATATTAAATTTTTCAACTTTATCATCTGTGTCTGATAATAATGCGCAATAAGCTTGCTGATTTTTGTAAAAGTACAAGTTATCTTTTAAATGTTCGTAGGTTTCTGGCAAAGCTTCTACCCAAACTACTTTTTTTCCAAACCAATTATATATTTCCGCTTCAGTTCCACGATGTGCACCTAAGTGAATTATCCCTTTTGAGTCATTCATCGCTTTTAATATTTCTAAATCTAATTTACCATAGGGGTTTGGTTCTGGAACTTTTCTTAATTTAATTAATTTCCAACCTAATTTTAGAAAAAATAAATTAATTTTTTTTTTAAAAAAAGTTTCCAAATTGATTAATTATTTATTGCGTAGATTGCATTTAGTTGAAAGATTGACTTATTAAACAAATTACCATGGTCATCTAAAGAAACTAATTTATATCCATTTTTTATTAAATTTTTTTCTATTTCAAAAAAACTTACATTGCTTTTATAAATATCAGAAATAATAATTTCTAATATAATTGAATTTATTTTCTTTGATTTCAAAGAATTTGTAGCACCATCGAGAATTTTTGGTTCATAGCCTTGGGTGTCAATTTTAATTATATCTATTGTTTCAATATTATTTTTATTCATGTAATTGTCTATAGTATCAACTTTCACTTCTTCCTTATGAATTGTAAATTTATCCTTAAATACTTTTTTATTATCTTGTTGTCTTTTAAACCAATTCGTATTTTCGTTTACTTCATAAAATGATGACAAACTACCTTTATAATTTATATTTAGTATTTTATTTTCACTACGATCACCCATCGCAAAGTTATTCAATATTATTTTTTTATTATTAGAATATTTTTCTTTAAGTAATTTAAATTCATTTTTAGATGGTTCGAAAGCATGAATATTCTTTATATTGAATTTATGAATTGAACTATCTATCCATCTTCCGGTATTAGCACCAATATCAAAAATAATTAAATCCTTATTTTTTTGTAATTTATTTAATATTTCAAAGTTGTCTGACAAGTTTTTTTTTTGAATCTCATAACCAAAAATTCCAAAAATATTGAGCAATGTTTTTTTAATTAGTTTCATTTCAATTTTTTTTAATTATGATGAAATTTGATAAAGTCGTTTTTATTTTGGTAATTGTAAAATTTTTTTTATTAAGATCATACCAACTATCTACAGCAGTTTTAACACCTGTAGAAAAAAAATCGTAGTCATCAACTATAATTATACCATTTTTAATTAAAATTTTATCAATTATATTTAGTGCATCTAATGTGGGCTGGTAAAAATCAAAGTCTAAATAAGCAAATGTTATTTTTTTGGGAAATTGAAATTTGAATAAATTTTCTTTAAAAAAAAAACCTTTGTTAATTATCAAATTATTCATATCAAATTTAATATTGTTTAATTCACTTTTAACCTCATCCTGCTTATGAGACATTTTACCTTGATAGTTCTCAATCGTTTTTAAATCAAAAATATCATCTTTTAGTTTATCCAGAGCTGATGGTTTCGGAAGACCCTCAAAAGAGTCATATAAATAAAATTTTTTTTTTGTATTTTTAATTAAATAACCAATTAATTTAGATGTTTTTCCTTGGGCTACACCAAATTCACATACATCACCGTCTAATTCTTGAGTGTTTAGGAGTGAGTTTACTATATTCAAACCCTCTACTAAGCTAGTCCCTTTTAGATCCAACAAAAGTTCAAATAATTTGTTCATTTCAATTTCAGGATATTTAATTAATTTATCACTATCGATTTTGTCAAAAACTATTTCTTTAAATAAATCTAAATGTTTATTTTTTATTGTTTCTCTATAGGTAATTATTTTTTTAATTATATCTTTCATAAAGAAGGCTAGTTCAAAATTTAATTTGTTTTATTTAATATATACTGATAAGAAATACAAATTATTTATACTTCAAGTTAATAATGAAATATTTTTCCCTAGTCAAAAAAATCCTAACAAAAAATGAAATTAATTCTATGTACTTTGTTTGTGCATTGATGGTGATTAATAGTATATTAGAGGTTATATCAATTGGCGCAATTTTACCTTTGCTATCTATTATGATGGGTGGTGAATTAAATAACCCTTTGATAAGTAATATTGAAGATTTTTTTGATAACAAAAATATTAGTCTTAATATAAATTCTCTTCTTATTATTATATTGATAATATATCTTACAAAATATCTATTTTTGTTTTATTTTGTAAATAAGCAAGCAAGCTTTATTTTGAATTTGAGAAGTTATTTATCAACGAGAATTTTTCAAAATACATTAAAAAAAAAATTTGAATTTTACGACAAAAATCCATCTTCAAGTTTAATAAGAAATATTAAGCAGGAAGTTGATATGTTTTGTAATGGATTGGTTTCTCCACTATTGAGCCTAGTCTTATCTTTTTTTACAGTTTTTTTTTTAGTAGTCTTCTTATTATTAGTAAACCTTAAAGCCACCCTCACTATTATTATATTTTTCAGTATTGCTTATTACTTTGTAAGTAAAATGTATTCCGGTTTATTAGATAAATTAGGAAAATTAAGACAATTTCATGAAAAAAGCATGCTTAAATATTTGCTTCAATCATTAAGATCAATAGCAGAGGTTAAAATATTTAAGTTACAAAAATATTACAAAACTAAATTTTTTTTTCATAATAATTTATTGGCAAATCAGCTTGTGTCAAAAGCAATTTACGGAGCAATGCCAAAAATTTTATTTGAATTTTTAATTATTTTAATTACTTTTTCATTTATTGCTTTTTTTAGTTTTAATAATTTATCACTTAAAGATTTATTTGCTCAAATTTTAATTTACTCAGTAGCTGTTTATAGACTGTTGCCTTCAATTACAGGAATTGCTAGACATGAACAAAAAATTAAATACGCAACCCCTGCAGCGAACACAATTAAAAACTTTTTAGATGATAAAGAGTATGATTATGTAATTGGTTTAGAGGATAAAAATTTTTCTTTTAAAAAATTAATTAAATTAGAAAATATAGGATTTGGATATGGGGATAAATTAATATTAAATAAATTGAATCTAATAATTCAAAGGAAAGAAAAAATATGTATAATGGGCAAAAATGGATCAGGAAAGAGCACATTAATAAAATTGATAGCAGGTCTAATAGAGCCACATAACGGTAGAATTTTAGTTGATGATAAAGATTTGAATAATAATTTAGAGAGCTGGAGAAATCTTGTAGGTTATGTCGGTCAAGAAGTAAATCTTATTGAAGGTTCACTGATAGAAAACATATGTTTAGGTATAGAGGAAGACAAAATTGATCAAAAAAAACTTTCAGAAGTTATCAAAAAAGCACAATTACAAAATTTTATTTCAAAATATGATAAAAATAAAAACTTAGGTGAGTTTGGTAACAAAATTTCTGGTGGGGAGAAACAAAAAATAGCCCTTGCAAGATCTTATTATAGATCACCCGAGATTTTATTATTTGATGAAGCTACAAGTGCAATGGATGAAAAAAGTGAAAATGAAATAATTAATAGTTTTAAAAATTCACTAATTGATAAAACAGTAATTTTTATTACCCATAAAAAAAATTATTCTGAATTTTTTGATAGAGTAATAAATATAGATGAATAATTAGGGTTTTTTTATTAATAATAACTCATGAAAAAGATTATCGTATTTTATAATTTTAAAGGTTCGGCAGAGACGGAGTGGCTATTACCAATTTTTGAATATCTTAAAAAAGATTATTTAGTTTTTACAATATTCAAAAATTATAAAGCTTATTTATCTTTAAAACAAAATAAAACAAATTTTAAGATTTGGAAAAATATTTCTAAGAGCTATTATATTGAAAAAAAAAGTGATAATTTTATATTCAAAATTTTAATATATATTTTTAATAATTTTTTAAGAAATGAACAAATAGTTAATTTACTGAGAAAAAATATTTATAGTTTGTCTTCTATAAAAAAAATTATAAAAAAAAAAGTTAATTTTAAAAATTTTCAATTATCATATTTTTTTTCTGAATTTGGTTTTTCATCAGGATGGGTTGACTATCTAGAAAAAACAAAAAATATTAAGATAATCCACTATCCCAGTACACCACAGATTTATTTAAATGAGGTAAAAAAAAAATATTCACTAAGAGGTGATCTACTTTTTTTAAATTCATTTTTAGACAAAAAAGTCTTTCAAAAAAAAATACAAAAAAATAAAATTTTTATTTCAGGTAATCCTAAATATGATCCAAAATGGCTTAATAAATATTATAAAAAAGAGGATACAAAAGACAAGATTATAATTGCATATGTATCAAGGTTTGATTATGTGAACAATAATTATAAAAAATTATTGGAAAAACAATTAATAGAACTTATTGAGATATTAAATCTTTTGAATAGAGAAGTAGTTTTTAAATTACACCCAACAAAAAATTCTCAACAATATAAAATTTTTTTGAAAAAATATGCAAAATTTAAATGGGTTGAGTCCAGCAAAAATTTAGTTGAACTTTGTCAAAATTGCTTATGTTTAATAACACACCCATTTTCTGCCGCTGGTTTTGATGCTATAATGACTTCTAGACCAATTTTGCAATTATGGCCTATAACAGAGCGTGAAAAAAAAAAATTAACTAGTTATGAAAAATTAAAATTAATCAATGTCTCGAACTCTAAAAAAAATTTTAAAAATAAAATTCAAAATATTATAAAAGAAAAAAAAATTTCTCATTCCAATTCTAAAGTATTTTTTCCAGCAAGAAAAAATACGATTAATAGAATATTATATCAATTAAAAAAAATTGAGATAAAAAATTAAAAAAATCTACTTAAAATTTCTAAAGATTTCTTAGCTTGTAACGAATTCATAGTTAAACCATTATAATATTTTATTTTATTTTTTTTTGATTGGTAAAATAATTTTGTTTTTTGTGGACTATAAACAATATCAAAAATTTCACAATTTTTATTAAGAAATTTATAATTGAAATCTGTTAAAGGACTCTTATTTAAAAATTGTTTTCTTAAATTACTTCCTAATGGTGAGCAGTTAATAAATAAATTTACATCTATTAGATCATTATTAAAAATTTTTTTTCTTAATATTATATTTTTATTTTTAAATTTTATATTTTTTTTAGAAATTATTATAAATTTAGATTTTTTATATGCATTTATAAGGTTTAAAAAAATTGCCTTTCCAGTGCCACCATATCCATAAATTAAAACTTTTGTCTTCTTTTTAATATTCTTAATTTCTTTAAAAGCACCATATACGTCAGTGTTATACCCAAAAAAATCAAATTTGTTTTTTACTATTAAATTTACACTTCTTGCTTTAAGGGAAAAACGATCTTTTGGAATGGTTAATTTATATACTTTTTCTTTATAAGGCATCGTAATTGCTGCTGCTTTAAAATTTAAATCATATTTTAAACTATTCATTTTTTTTGATAATTCTTTAGGTTTAATCTCAATTGGTATCATTTTGCAGTTAATTTTTTTTTTTAAAAAAAATTTTTTCCATATTTTGATTGATCTTGGTTTTTTTAATGGGAAACCTATAATACCACAATACATTAAATAATTTTCTTATTAACTATTTTTGATAGCTTATCTATTTGAGATTTTAAATTGACAAATTGTTTAAAATTAAGTGGCTGGAGTGGGTCAACTGCAGAATTTTTTGGGTCAGGATGCATTTCAATTATTAATCCGTCGCATCCAGCAGCAACAGATGCCAGAGCCAAAGGTTCAACCCATGGAGCCCAAAATGATGCATGGCTCGGATCAGATATAATCGGATAGTTACATATCTCTTTAAGTGCAGGAATTGCTTGTATATCCAAAGCAAACCTTGAGGTTTCACGATGAGTATGTGGAATTGAAACACCCCTTTCACATAATATTAATTTATTATTTCCCTCAACGAGTATATGTTCTGCTGCACCAAGTAAGTCTCTGATACTAGCTCCAAAATGTCTTTTTAAGATAATTGGTTTATTTAATTTTGCTATTTCTTTTAATAATTCTAGGTTTTGCATATTTCTCGAACCTATCTGTAAAATGTCTGCAGTCATATTTATTCTCTCTAAATATTTTATTTCTGTTACTTCTGTTGTTACCAATAAACCCAAATATTTTTTAACCTCATCAAGCCAATTCATACCTTCATCTTTTGTTTCTAAATATTTCTTTGATCTATAAGGAAATGTAAGTGGTTTATATGCGTGACCTCTTAAAATTTTTATTCCTTGTTTTTTTAGAAATTCGCCAACTTTAAAAATTAATTTTCTACTTTCAACACCATTTGGGCCGGCAATAATTGGTAAGTTTTTTTTTGAAAAAGAAACTTTGTTATTCACTTTTACTGTTATACTTTGTTTTTTTGTGATCTTAGGTATTTTATATTTTATATCATCTTGAGTAAGATCTTTTGTTGGGTTTTTGTTCGATAAATTTTTGATAAAAATATTTTTTGACATTTTACTTTCCTAAGATACTTTGTTTATCTTTAACAAAACTAGAATTATTATCGTTTAAAGCATTATATATTGAATGTAAAACTTTTAGTAAATAATAATTGTTTTTAATTTCTAAATTTTTGCTACATATTTTTTTTTTTCCTAAAAATTCTTTTAAAAGTTTATAATGACCATTGCCCATACCACCTAAGGGTCCTTTACCAAAAGAAAATTCCTCGCTGTTATTTCTATCGTATTTTAATATTCCTCTTTTAAAAATATTAAATGTATTTAAGCTAATTCCTTTTACAACAATTCTACCTTTATTACCTATAGCATCTATTGCGACTTTATAATCTTTATCAGCTCTTGTTGTAGCTTTAAGAGAGGAAATGATATTATTTTTATGCAAAATATTTATTGATATCAAGTCTTCAGCTTGTAATTTCTTTTTATTAAAACCAGCTATGACATTAAATTTTTGAACATTGCCAAATAAGTAAATCAATGAATCAAGTAGATGAATAGCTTGATTTGAAAGAACACCACCATCTGTTCTGTATTTACCTCTCCAACTTACATTGTAATATTTAAAATTCCTTTTCCAAATAAGAGTTGCATCAATTAAGGATATATCTCCAAGTTTTCTTTTAGATATTTCTGATCTTAATTTTTGAATGGCTTTGTTATACCTGTTTTGAAATGCAACCCAACATTTTACTTTAAATTTTTCAGTGACTTTGATTAATTTTTTAGCGTGGTCCAATTTTAAAACCATAGGCTTTTCAATAAGCACATTTGCTTTTTGTCTTAAAAAAAAGTCAGCAAACTTAAAATGCAAATGTGAGGGTGTTGCTATTATTGCATAATCAAATTTATGTTTGCTTTTTTTTATATCATTTAAGTTTTTATAGATATTTAAATTTTTAGTTTTACTATTTCTTTTTATATTATTTTCTAAAATACTTATCTCGTATTTAAGTTTTAATTTTTTAAACAATTCTAAATAATATTTTCCTGAAGTGCCAAATCCTACTATAATTATTTTCATTAATAATAATATTTTACAAGTTTTGTGAGAATTTTTTCTTGATGTTTAATTAATTTGTTATTTTCAATAAGTGTACTAGAAATTTTTTTACTTTTCGAATATTTAGTATAAAAAATATCAGTAATTTTAGAATTTATACCCGATCCATCAAAACCGATATTTTTAATTAAAGATTTTCCAGGGTATAAAAATTTATTTCTTTTATAAAAGTTATATAAAATAAAATTTCTCGTCCATATATTTCTTTCTTTGTGTTTAGTAATTTTTATGATCTGTGACAAATTTTCAGACAATTTTATATTTTTTTTTTTTATTAGAATATTTTTAAATTCATTTCTAAATTTAATCCAGTTTTTTGAGAGAATAGCCCATCCCCAAGGTATAAAATGATCTAATAAATAAAGATTTAAATTTTTATTATTTTTTTCATGTAGTTCGGGTAACTGATATCCACAAACAGCACCTATAGTGTTATTAAGTTTATTCATCTTAATTCCTTTCTTTATATAAGAGAAAAACTCTTTTCTTGGTATGCAATCATCTTCAATTATAATCAGATATTCATATTTCCTAGAATAGTAATCAAGAGCTTTAACTATTGATTTTGCTAAGCCTAAATTTTTTTTTCTAAATATAAAATTAAGTTTTATTTTTTGGTCACCCATTATAACTTTCTTTACTTCTTCTTGAATCAATTTATCTCTTTTATTCTTTGGACCATCTAGTATCACATTTATATTTTTTTCTTTGTAATTTTCCAAACTTATTAAAACCCTTTTAAGATGTGATGGCCTGTTGTATGAGAATATTAATATAGAATAATCTTTCATAATAATTACTTAATAGATAATTTTTTTTATTTTCTTTTTTTTAATATAATCAAATACTAAATTAAGTATTTCTAAATCTTGGCTATTATTAATATCAAATCCAGTAAATGAATGGTCTGAAATAACAAATTTAACTTTTTTCCCAATACGTTTCCCTTTTCTCCAGAATCTTGCTCTTGTTGCACAAGCAAGTCCAGTTTCTTCCCTATATAATTTTGGAGCAATTTGTCTGGAAGTATAATTGTCCATCCATTTTGCTATCTTTTCTGGTTTAGAGTTATTAATTTTGTGCCAGAAATGTCTATACAACTTAGATACAACAAAAGAACTTTCTAAATTTTTATTTTTAATTAAGTTATTTACAACTTTTTTAACCCAAGATATTTTTCTAAAAAAATTAGTACAAGTTAAAAATAAACATATGTCTATTTTTGTATTATAAAACTTTTCATAAGCTAGCAATGCATTTTGAAGAGTTTTTTCTGTTGTTGTTAAAGAGCCACTATATTTTTTATTCCTTAAAAAAGGAACATTTGCACCATATTTTTTTGCCACCTTAGCAATTTTAAGTGAGTCTGTTGAGACAAAAATATCATCACAAACACCACTTTTTTTTGCTGCAATGATTGGATAATAAATTAATGGTTTATTAGCAATTTTGGATAAATTTTTTAATTTAATCCCTTTTGATCCACCACGTGCAGGAATGATGCATAAAACTTTAAATTTCTTTCTTTTGGACAACATTTAAGCTAAATATTCGAAAACGATTAAATTTTATTATAAAATTAATTGTATTTTTGTAAAGTTTAAATTAATTCAATACTCTAACATTATGAAAAAAGTTTACTTTATAACTGGTGGCACAGGTTCTTTTGCAAAAAAGCTCATTAAATATCTATTAAAAAATCGACTTTCAAAAAAAATAATTATTTATAGTAGAGATGAATATAAACAATTACAGTTAAAAGAGGATAATTTAATTAATAAATATTTATCTCAAATAAGATTTTTAATAGGCGATGTTAGGGATGAAGATAGATTGAATTTTGCAATACAAGAAAATATTGATACTGTTATTCATTCTGCAGCAATGAAGCAAGTACCTGCTACTGAATATAATCCATTTGAAGCAATTAAAACAAACATTCTTGGAGC
>MDTG01280647.1_pt1 | contig 10534 bp, 9 predicted proteins | sample 811421 | NCBI WGS metagenome assembly MDTG01 (sample SAMN05326645, study PRJNA326480) | marine metagenome | isolation source: seawater | place: Pacific Ocean: South East | collected 2011
AAAAAAGACGAAACCTCAGGGGGCTCTTGCTTATTGTGCAATTCAGTTTTCAAAGAACATCGAGTCAGAAGACTCAAAATTCAACACTTCAAAAAAAGGACTCACGTCCGTTGTTTGGGAGTGCCCCTCGACTGAAGGGGCGAGCAAAATACGCTAAAAAAAAATTAGGTCAACCCCTTTTTTTAAAAAAAACACATTCATATTAATGACTATTAATGATTTAAATCTTTAACAAGCGAAGAACTAATAACATTATCGAAAATCTTTCCTAAAACTTCCTTGGTTTTTTCAACATTAGTAGAAATTAACTTAGGATTATCCGCCTCTTCTTCAAGCCAAGGAAACTCATAAACTCCTTTAAAATTAGAGATATTTGGCATATGTATCCGGATTAATTCTGCATTATCATCTGCAGAAGAATCTGGTTCCTCTTGCCCCATCAATATTATACTACTAACTGAAAGCCCACGGCTTAGTGCTGCCTCTACTGTTAGTAGAACATGATTTATTACTCCAACTCGATTTTGGGCTATAATTATTATACTAGAACCAAGTTCTTGACCAAGCGAAGCCACAGTATGCCTGAGGGTAATTGGAGCCAATAATCCACCTACTCCCTCAACTAATAAAATATCACAATCTTTCCTTTCAGTCTCCCTCGTCAATCTTATAATCATATTGTCAGAATCAATTAACTTGCCGGTGCGCAACTCCCAAGCCGCCGGCGAAATAGGCTTATCACAATACCAATAATTTATCTTATTCTGATCACTTTCTTCATTAACAGATTGCAAAAAATAAATATCTCGCTTCCCGCCGGAACAAAATGGCTTAACCAAGCACGTAAGCAATCCTCTAGTTATCATATATTTTGCAAGTAAACCCGTAAAAACAGTTTTACCAACGCCAGTATCTGTTCCAACAACAAGAAAAGACGTCCTATTTTGACTTGAATCACCTATAGAAATCACGGCACCACTATGCAACTACCCTTTTAAAGGCAAAACAAAAAAGAAAAACACTTCCTCAAAAGTATTCATCCGAATAGCCTCTTCAGCGCCTTAAAGAATGCCCACAAAAATTAAAAGAAGATTAATTGGAGCGCACTCTGCTTACACCCTAGCAGATAAACTCACCGCAATCCTCATATACTTTATGGTCATATTCAGTCCGTGGGCTTTTGGCAGTACAGAAAATTGGTCTATCTGGACCATGAATATTACAGCCTATATCCTTGGAGCACTTCTAATTTCTAAATGGGGGATTCGCAGATCCCTCGGCCTTACTTTTTCTTCATTGGAAGATCAAAAAAAAGAACTCAATTCCCATCAATACCGGCTAAACACAATCTACAAAACTACTAATATATTAATTAACATATGCTTATTAGCTATTCTTTTATACATACTAACAAGCGCAATCAACGCCAGAGCATCATTTTCCCTTGAAACCGCCGAATACTCATACTTTGAGAACTTTAATAAGAATTTACCACACACTTACGACGCACGCGGCACATGGTTCATATTCTGGCAATATTTGGGTCTTATCATTCTTTTTTGGTCGGCACGAGACTGGCTAGCAGAGAATATTTCTTCCACATCCTCATCATTTAACCCCCGCCTAAAACGATTGCTGTTTTTGATTTGCTTAAACGGGGCTGCCATATCTATGGAAAGCATAATACAACAAATCTACTATGGTGACTTCCGAGGGAAACTTCTTTTTCTAATACAACCCGAACTGAATAGTTGGAATCTTACTCAATTCGGCCCATTTGCTTATCGGTCAAGCGCTGCATCGTATCTCAACATGATTTGGCCTCTCGCGATTGGCCTACTAATTCAACTGGGGCAGGAAAATTTAGAATATAAAAAACGGCGCATTGGGAGCGGCCCCGAGCTTTTCTTGATACCTTGTATTATTCTGATTGCTAGCGGCCCTATCATCTCGACCGCTAGAGGAGGGACCCTTGTTATGATTGCGTTAGTAATCTTGTCATTGATTTCTGTATCATTGATTAAAACAGGTTCAGTAAACTTATTAAAAATTTCTATAATAGTAGTAATAATAATAAGCACAGCCACAGGATATTATTATGGATGGGAAAGAATTGAGCCTAGATTGATGGATAGTATGAATGGAATTGAAGCACGAATTAAGCTTTTTAATATTGCTATTAAAATGATTGAGGAATACCCCATTTTTGGGTCAGGCCCTGGCAGCTTTGAAGCTATTGCTCAATTTGAATTGAACGATAAATTTACTGTTTGGGAATCATGGGCACACAATGATTTTCTAGAATTTCGACTCACTTTTGGTATCGGATCGATCATTTTTATTTGCTTAGCCATTATCCTATCGCTGCAATCAGTGCTTAGGCTATTTTTCTTAAGAACCTGCTCTTACTTTATAACTTTTTGTTTAATTGCAATATTCGGGGTCTTATCGCACTCAATGATGGACTTTCCACTGCAGACTTATGTCGTCCTTCATCTGTTATCTATAATCATCGCTGCAATACAAACTTGCGCCACTCAAAAAAACCGAAGTCTCCAATAGTAAAGACTTTTTACTTTAGCAAAATATTTTGAACTAACATTAAAAATTTTTTTTTTATCTCAAATATGGGTCATACTCATTAATAAAGTTTTTAAATAGTAGCTTAACCTGATCAGGTTGTAAGACTAATTGTTTTTCTGCTATTTCATCCATTCTCTGTCGAACCTCTATAATATTATCAGGCTGAGAAATGAATCGAAGTATTTCTGAATGAGTCGTTTCCTTCAGGTTTTCCCCCTTATGACAAACTTCCTCATAGAGTTTTTCCCCAGGCTTTAATCCTACCAATTTAATCTCAATATCTTCACCTGGCGTTAACCCATGTAACTCGATTAGCTGCTTTGCCAGGTCAATAATTTTTATTGCTTCACCCATATTAAGCACAAAAATTTCTCCCCCTTGAGCTTGAGTTGCAGCTTGTAATATTAGACCAACAGCCTCAGGTATTGTCATAAAAAAACGCGTCACATCTGGATGCGCCACAGTAACAGGCCCTCCTTCTTCAATCTGCTTATCAAATATAGGGACAACGCTACCCGAAGATCCCAATACATTTCCAAATCGGACTGCGATGAATTTTGTTGATAAATTACCAACAGATAAGGACTGTATAAATACCTCGGCCATACGCTTGGTCACCCCCATTACACTGGTGGGATTAATCGCTTTGTCGGTAGAAACCAAAAGGAAATGCTCCACATCATACCGAACTGATATATCTGCAATATTAATAGTTCCCAGCGTATTATTAGTAAACGCCTCAGCTGGCTGCCTCTCCATTAGTGAAACATGTTTATGAGCTGCAGCATGAAAAACAATATTTGGTTTATATCGATTAAATATAATATCAATTCGATTTGAATCTAAAATATCTGCAATAATGGGCTCAATAATACTATGATGTCCTAGCTTAATAAGCTCCTGTTCAACTATAAACATTTGCGACTCGCACTGTTCTATTAGCAACAAACGTCTTGCCCCATAATTAGCGATTTGCCGACATAACTCACTCCCAATACTTCCCCCTGCCCCTGTCACTAAGATCACCTTATTTTGAATAAAACTCTTAATATTATCTGCATCAAGTTTCACTGGCTCACGCCGCAATAAATCCTGAATTTGTACTTTTCTGAGTTTACTAACAGTAACTCTCCCTGATGCCAACTCCTCCACTGATGGAACTATTTCGCAGTTCAAGCCAACATCATTTGCAATCTTAACAATTTCCTTAATGCGCATTGTCGCACCAGCAGGCAACGCAATTATCAACCTATCTAGTCCATGCAAAAAATCTTTATCTAGTAATATTTCTGGATGACCAATAATAGTAACACCGTGTAAATTTGATTTCCATTTACGATCATCATCGTCAAAGAAATATTTGGGAACTAGTCCCAAGCTTTTCCTCATAAACAAATCTTTTGCCAAATTTGCACCTGAATGACCTGCCCCAACTATTCCTACATATTTATATTTTTTATGGTCAGCAATCGAATTGTTTTTTTGTCGTTCTCTATAGAGCCGAATCGCCAATCTAATTGATGCAATTCCCATAAAAGACAATACAAAATCTATAAGTATTACTCCTCTTGGCGGAATATAACTTGATATGCCAAACACAAACCAAAAAATACAAATAATTAAAGAAGCCCCAGCAATTGCTGAAAATAATCTAGCTAAATCTCTTATACTAAAAAAACTTAATAATCCCGAATACTGATGAAAAACTATGAACATAAATAATTTTAATGGTATAATCCACAAGGCAGACGCTAATACAACTCGTTCAAGATTTTCAGGTACAGCAAAATCGAAACGTAATAGCCATGCAAACACAAGAGACACCAGCAGCCCTATTGAATAAACTATTACGAGCACTGCCTTTCTAATAATATATTTATCTAATAGATTCATTTATTTCACATTCTAGATTAAGTTATAATAATAACTTTGCTCTCAACTCCTAATATAGAGTACAGCGGAATATATACGCTTACTGAAGCGTTATTAATATCTAATTTCCACATCTCTCGAGCCCGGAGGAGGGAATGGAACAAGTTTTTCTTTTCTGCCAGCAACCCTCACCAATTCTCTCTCAGCACCTAATCCTATTAATAGAGACTGAACTCCTCCCAAGGCTTTAGAACGAGCCACTATTGTGAGTAGAGTAAAAAATATAAGCTTACAATCAACCATTAAACTATGATTCTTTACATAAAATAATCCTAATCGACTTTTCCATGGCCTAATAAGCTGATTATAATCTAAATCCGGATTTTCGCTGCCTTCAAGGATTGCTCCTTCATCTGCAAAAACTATGGACGAAAAATCTGTAATGCCCGGCCTAACATCAAATAATTTGTTTTCCTCATTCGTATATAAGCTAACATCATGCTCAGTTTGAGGCCTAGGCCCTACTAGACTCATATCACCCATTAATACATTCCAAAGTTGCGAGAACTCATCTAGTTTGAACTTCCGAATAATCTTCCCCACCCATGTAATACGCCTATCAGAGCCAGCAGTAGACGTCCCGCCCATAATGTCAGCATTTACAACCATCGATCGTAACTTAACCATTTTAAACTTTTCCCCTTTGCAGCGCATTCTAGGCGCCAGATACAATGGAGAATGAAAATCCTGAAGCCAAATTAAAATCATAAAAACGATTAAGATTGGAAATAGTAATAGCAATCCAAAAAATGAAATTAACAAGTCGATTAAGCGCTTTGACATAGATCTAAAATAAAGCAATCATTCATCCAATAATTTCTCTATACGTTTAGTAATTGTTACTGCATCCATTTGATACATGGCCCGTAAATAGTCTTGTGATCCAACGATTGAAGAAAATCCAGACTCTAAAGCAATACGCATAAATTTTTTTGGAAAACATCCACGATCCATTAGAGTTTCAGCCACTAGAGTACCTAACCCTCCACAAATAGTGTGTTCTTCAACTGTAACAAGTGCAGATGAATTATTCACAAGGTCCACTAACCCATTCCCATCGAATGGTTTTAAAGTATGACAGCTTACAATTTTTACACTAATTCCTAGCTCAGAAAGCTTTATAGCAGCTTTTTGAACTTCGCCTAAAATGCCACCGGTTACGAGTAATGTTACATCATTCCCTTCCTTTAAAATACGGAGTTTACCAATTTCAAATCTCTCATTATTTTTAGGAGCATCATCTCCAACACTCTTATCTAGACGTAAATAGCAAGTTCCAGGAGTGCTAGCTAATGCCTCAGTTGCTTCCATCGCCTCCCATAGCCCACAAGGAGATAACACCGTCACATTAGGAAGAGAACGCATAATAGCTAAATCCTCAGTTGCATGATGAGAAATACCTAATGCTCCATAACTAAATCCTCCCCCTATACAAACAACTTTTACATTAGCCTCATGATATGCAGCATCATTTCTTATCATTTCTAGACATCGTAGTGTTGGGAAATTACCAATTGAGTAAGTAAACACCTTATAACCCTCCAATGCCATACCAGTTGCTACCATAGTCATGTTTTGCTCTGATACTCCGGCATTAATGAATTGATCACTTCTAACTTTACGATAGTTGTCAAAGACCCCAAATCCTAAATCCCCAGTGACTAAAACTAATTCGGGATCATTCTCAGCCAAATTCGTTAATCGTTTAATAAAATGATCTCTCATACCTTCTGTTGGAGTTCGTCTAACGCTTTAGTAAATTCCTCTCCGCGAGGACATCTATAATGCCATAGTACAGTATCTTCCATAAACGACACACCCTTGCCCTTTATCGTGTGCGCAATAATAACGGTTGGAGTTTCAAGGGAACGGGGAATTTGCGAAAAAGAATCGTGAAGTAGTGCGTGATCATGTCCATCAACCTCTTTAACGTTCCAATTAAAAGCCCGCCATTTATCGACAAAAGGCTCTAAAGCGATTGTGTCTGCAACTGATGCTAAGCTTTGTATTTTATTATAATCCACAATAGCAACTAAATTATCTAGTTTATGGTGCTGCGCAAATAGTATTGCCTCCCAATTAGAACCCTCATCGCATTCACCATCAGACAGCAATACAAAAACACGCTGATCCCCTCCTTTTCTTTTTAAGGCTAAGGCCATACCTGCCCCGACTCCAAGACCATGCCCTAAGCTGCCAGTTGATAACTCAACCCCCGGGATTCCTTTATGACTTACATGCCCACTTAATGTTGAACCATCTTGATAATGGGTCATTAATTTATCTACAGAAAAAAACCCTAATTCAGCTAATACAGCATAAACAGCAGCCCCTGCATGCCCTTTGCTTAAAATAAACCTATCTCTATTAATATCTTTTGGAGAAGCAGAATTAAAATTCAATATCTCCCCGTATAATACTGCTAATATATCAGCAATACTAAGAGATGAAGCAATATGCGAGCCTCCACCCACATTAGCCATTTTTAATGCATGTACTCTAATCTTCTGTGCTAAATATTCCGTATTCACAATCTTATTTTTACAAAATATTATAGTTTTTACTGTAAAATTTCTTAATTATATCACATACATAAAGCACTTCATCATCCGTAATCGTCATGTTAATAGGTAACATGAGTAATTTTTCGAATACTTTATCAGTATAAGGCAGGTCACTATTCATCCCTAAATTCTTAAATTGATGTACTGCTTTCCCCCCCCATTGTATTAGAGTCCCAATCCCATTAGTAAACAAATAATCTTTTAACAAATCTCTATTTTCAGCCTCTATTTCATAGTTTTGGAATATATCATAATGTTTTACATCACTTTTAGCACTCGGAGGTAATAACAATTCATCAACAGTATTTAAGTTTTCATAATATAAATTTGCAATATATCTTCTTCTTTTGACTATCTTATTATAATCATTAAAGACACAATTTAATATAGCTGCCTGTAAATTATCTAGCCTACTATTTCTACCCCAAAACAATATATTTCCGGAATTCTCCTGTCTGCCATGATCTCTCATACATCTCAGCTTTTCATATAAATCTCCATCTTGACATAATATCATCCCCCCATCTCCTAAACAGCCTAAAACCTTAGCGGGATAGAAACTAATGCATCCTCCGATGCCAAACGTTCCTGCACTAATCCCATTATATTTAGAGCCTAAAGCTTGTGCAGAATCTTCAATTATTACTAAGTCGTTGTCGTTAGCAATTTCTGTAATTCGATCCATATTCGAAGTACGACCATTTAGCTGAGTAGGCATTATGCACTTGGTATTGGGAGTTATATGCTTCTCAATAACATTTGGGTCGATTAAATGGTCTTCACCACAATCTACAGGAATTGGCTTAGCGCCATTGACCGCAATAGCCGAAGCAGTTGCAATCATTGTATGACTTGAAATAATAACTTCGTCACCGGAACCAATCCCAGCAGCTTTCACAAGCATTTCCAATGCATCAGTAGCATTAGCAACGCCAATCGCATATTTACTATTAGTATATTTAGAAATATTAGTTTCAAATTCATCTAAATCTTGCTGCATTATAAATGCACCTCTAATGCCAACATTATCTACAATATCGAGTATTTTTTCTCTATACTTTAAATAAACATCAGGATAATCAAAAAATGGAATATTCATTTTACATTAAATAATCGCTTTATTACCAACGGTAAAGAATATATATACTTTATATATAATAAATTGTTTTTATAAACAATATAAGAACTATTATTAAGATTAAATTTAACATTATTAACGTTCTGAGAATTAAACAACGAATGGTAAATTTTATTATACAATATAAGACCACTATTAATGCGCAATTGGTCACAAATTGCACTCAAAATTCTTTTATTTTGGTTTGATTGAATATAATCATGATATTTTAATAATTCTGATAATCTAAAGTAAGAACGAGTATACAACCTTTGAATGATATTAATTACAATTTGTAATTCTGGCCCTGGAACTAGCATTTTATCACGAGTAATTAAATAACTATGTATATTTATTTTATTAAATTTAAATTCGCCCAATCGCCCCAGCCTCTTATTATGCAATTCAATTTCCAATCCGCTATCATAATTCACTAACATTTGCTTTCTACCAAGATAATTTAATATAGATTGCTTTTTCACGGTTAGATTAAATTTATTTGTAAGTATATTTTTAATTTCATCGTAATTATCGATTATTAATATATCTATATCATCACCCATATCAGGATAATGTTGGAAATTTTTAAAAATTATATAGTCATGACAATGCTTGTCTAACACGATACTAATTGATTCAATAATATCATTTAATTTACTCACTCTATTTTTTTCATTCTCGATTGAATCTAATAATTGTTCACTTAGTTGATGATTAGATAAGTTACATAATTTTAAATAACGCAACAAAATCTTATTCTCTTTTAGTAAGGATAAAGTACTTGCATCCATTTTAATCATTAAATTGGATTGATCATTATTTAAGAACAAATTAACTATTTTATTAATATTGCGCATATCATATCTTAAACTTTTTACTAACTATTTTCTTTATATCTAGCCATGCATCTTCTTGATTATTATTTGCAATCATATAATCGATTTTTCTTATTTTGAAAATTGAATCATAAACTTTCTTTCGTTTTGTTAAAATATCTACGCTGTACTCTCCCTTTCGACTAAAAGCTACTTCTGGATCTACATGTATATAAAAAGAAATATCCACAGCCGGAAATAAGTAACATATAACTCTTTGATAAAAACCAATTTGCTGGGTTACTTCCATTAAATAATCATAAAAATATCTATCTATAATTAGCGTTTTGCATTTATGACGATAACAAAAAATAACTAAATGTAATAAAAATATATCCAGAAATAAAAAAATTTTTTTAATAAAAGAAGACCGAAATAATCTATAAAATATTTTTTTTTCATTTTTATCTATCAATAAACTTTGATCGGTTTTTAAATAATTATCCTTTGCTTTAAGAAGTTTTAAAAAACTTCGAATTATAGCATAATGGCTTAAATCCTCATAAATGCTTTTAGAATCAAATATAATATTTTCATCTTCTAAATAATCAGTTAATTTATTGATTAATGTAGTTTTGCCTGATCCATCAAGCCCTGAAAATGTAATTATCATATCACCTTAATAACTTTGGCATTACTGATATAGATCCAACTCCATAAAATATATGTAAAGATAGATAAATTATTGGAAGAGTATAAATTAAATGAATATTTTTACTTTTAATAGTATTAATCAACGTAAATATTATGATTAAAGTAGTGTATGGTATTATACTAAACAATATTAATAAATAGTATTTCGCACTGAATAACAAAAATATATGTGGAATGAGCAAAGACGAAACAAAAATTGAAGGAATTAAATGCCTAAAAGAAATAGTCAAATATTTACTAAATTTAAATGGAAGAATTGCCCATTTACCATTTCTGTATGAATGTTTCAAAAAACCTATGAAGTCACTTCTATTATAATATATGTTAACAATAGATTTATCTAAATATGTTTTAAATCCATGTTTGATCATTCTTTTATGCAATTCTATATCTTCAGAATTAAGTAATTTTTCATTATACAAACCGACAATGTCGAACATTTCACGTTTGTAGCAGCAAAACGGAGCGGTATCGACTTCTACAAATTCTGGCAAAACTGATTTTTCATTTGTTCTAAAAGTTGAGCCCCCAACTCCAAATTTACTAGACATTACAATAGCTATAGCTGAGCTTATCTTATTTTCCTGTTGTGGCATATTTTTTAATAAAGCTCCTACTGCCATTGCTTCACTATTAATATTATATAAATAGTTTACTGAATTTTTAATATAAGAATTATCAATTGAGGCATGAGCATCCAACCTCATTATTAAATCTCCACAAGCGTTCTTTACACCTAAATTAAAACCGTAATTTTGATATTTCATTTCATTATTAAGGATTCTAATTTTTTTATCTACTGAATATTC
>MDTG01355831.1_pt1 | contig 10534 bp, 7 predicted proteins | sample 811421 | NCBI WGS metagenome assembly MDTG01 (sample SAMN05326645, study PRJNA326480) | marine metagenome | isolation source: seawater | place: Pacific Ocean: South East | collected 2011
CATTGCAGGCCCAAGGTCAGAGCCACCAATCCCAATATTAACAATATGAGTAATAGATTTACCTGTATAGCCTTTCCAGTCTCCATTTATAACTCTTTTGCAGAATGAAAACATTTTTTTTTGAGTTAAATTAATTTCAGGTAAGATGTCTTTTCCGTCAACTAAAATGGGCTCTTTTTTAAGCGATCGCAAAGCTGTGTGAAGTACAGCACGATTTTCTGTTGAGTTTATCAATATTCCTGAAAACTGCATTTTTATGGCTTGAGAAAGACCACTTTCCTTCGCAATAGCAAGCAGTAGATCAAATCCTTTTTTGTCAATTCTATTTTTAGAAATATCTACGTAAAAATCTTCCCAATCAAAACTGGTGTAATCTAGTCGGTTAGTTTCGTTTTCAAAATGAGTTTTGATTGAAGTATGGGCTATATCTTGGTGATGAGTTTTAAGCGAATTCCAAGAAGGGTTTTGTATTAAAGGCTTATTAGGAAGGGTCTTTTTTTGCATTTTTTTTTTGATTTTGGATTATAGCAATTTCTGAATTTATATCAATTTCAAAAGCAATACAATCCAATTTAGTTTTGTATGGAACAATATGCTGGGTAAATTTAGATTTTAATTCAGGAGAAATAGGTTTGGCCTCTGGAAGTTTTTGCTTAAATGGGTCTACTTGCCTACCATTTTTCCAAAATCGATAACATACATGAGGTCCTGAAGTATTTCCTGTCATTCCTACCCAACCGATGACATCTCCTTGCTCCACAGATTCACCTACTTTTACGTTTCTTTTTTTCATGTGGAGGTATTGGGTGGAATAAACTCCATTATGTTTTATGGTTACATAGTTTCCATTTCCTCTTGTATAACTCGCTTTGACTACTTTTCCATTAGCAGTTGCAAGAATAGGCGTTCCTACAGAAGCTGCAAAATCTGTCCCTTTATGAGGACGAATTCTATTGCCATAATAAGCAATTCTTCTTCTTAAGTTGTATCGAGACGATACCCGATTGAATTTTAAAGGCCCTTGAAGAAAAGCACGTCTTAGACTGTTCGCTTGATCATCAAAATAATCTACAATTCCTTTTTCTGGATCACTTATGTATTTAAAAGCATATAATGGTTTGCCCTTGTGCTCAAAATAAGCTGCTTTGATATGCTCAACGCCAATAGAAATACTGTCATCTACAAACTTTTCAGTATAAATAATTTTAAATCCATCCCCTTTTTGTAATCGGAAAAAATCAATGTTCCATGCGTAAATATCTGATAAATAATACGTTAGAGACTCATTAATTCCAATATTTTGCATGGTTTCATACAACGAACTTTCTATGACTCCAGAAGCTTCTAATTCGATAACACGCGAAGGTTTTACAACTTCTTCACCGAATATGCTATCGCGTAAACGAATCCTTTTATAACTCGAAACTTCAGGGTGATAAATAAAATACTCAGGTGAGAGAATAGAATCTTTACTAAAAAACAATGTGTATGGTTTGCCAAGTGTTAATTTACGTACATCAACACTTCCTTTAATAGCCTGAAGAATTTCATAAACCTCAGGATAATCGATGCCGTTTTCTTCTAAAATCTTCCCAAAGGAATCTCCTCTTTTTATTTTGAGATCCTTAACAACAAATTTATTCCGATCAATTCCATAATAAAGATGAGGAGTTTGAATTTCAATCACATCCTTTTGAACTATGACTTCTTTTTTCGTATCATCTTGACATCCTAAAGCTAAAAAAATAAGTACGCCTCTATAAAATACAAAGAGTTTGAATGTTTTTAAAAGAGATTTGCAGTGATTCATTTTTGATTATATAATAATATTTTAATCTATAACTATTTCAAAAGGGTACTTTAGGTTTTTAAAGTTTTCTAGATCCGCCTTAATGGACCCAATTAAAATATCTGCCTGCAATCGAATGGGTAATCTATTTTTATCATCAGAAACCCAAAGGGTAACACTTTCTTGTTCTTTAAAAACCCTTCCAGATTGAACCACAGGACGGAATTTCAAACAACTGACTTCCCCGAACTTACTTTCTATTATTTCTTTGCCAAGATATTTCAATTTAAAAACATAATTTTCATTATCAAAAAACATATTGATATCAAAGGCTTGGTTGATTTCTAATCCCTTTTTAGGGTAGTGATTTCTTAAGTAATAGAAACAAGAAATTAGATCGTGAACATTAGATTCAATTTTGTATTTATTAGTTTCTTTCTTTTTTTTATCTAATACATTAGCTGTCTTGCTAAAGTGATCAAAATCAATCTCTATATTTTTAGTGTAACCTCCTTCATTAATATTTCTAATGAATTTATAAGGGGCCCCACTTTTTTCATCAAAAAAGCTCTCGTAGTAGTCTTCCACTTTAAAGAACCAACGTGCTAATCCGGTAGTTTCACCGAAACCTTTTGCATGAAAAACAGGTTTTGCTTCTAGAGTATCACGTTTTAAAGTAAAGCTAGCATAACTGGCGTTGAAGATACCATAATGAAGCCTTAGTTGAAACCATTCTCCTTCTTGAAAGGATTCTAAAGGAGTTAAAGAATCTTGTGAGAAGATTTGAAAAATTCCTGTGGATAAAAAAAAAAGAAGCCCAAAAATCAAACATTTCATCATTTTTCAAAGGTAAGAAAATCCAAAATGATGGTGTTTGCTAATCACTTTTAATAATTGTTAAATATCCTTTTAAGTTAAAAGAATTAGAAAATTTTATTTTGGAGATTAAGAGCGAAGTGCCTTGTATACAATCTCCCCCTTTTTAGGGCCTAATAGTGCAACCATTTCATTTTGAGTACATTGTTTAATTCGTTTTAGAGATTTGAAATGAGAGAGCAGTTGATTTCGAGTAGCTGAACCAACTCCAGGAATTCTGTCTAGCTCGGAAGTGATTCCGGCTTTACTTCGTTTATTTCGATGGAATGTGATTCCAAAGCGATGGGCTTCATCACGTGCCCTTTGAATAATTTTTAAAGTTTCTGATTTTTTATCTAAATACAAGGGAATTGAATCTCCAGGGAAATAAATTTCTTCAAGCCTTTTAGCAATTCCTAAAATTGCTATTCTTCCTCTTAAATCAAGTAAGTCTAAACTCTTTACAGCTGAAGATAGTTGCCCTTTTCCTCCGTCAATGACAATAAGTTGAGGTAAAGTAGCTTCTTCTTCTAGCAATCTCTTATACCTTCGAAAGACTACTTCTTCCATTGAGGCAAAATCATCTGGGCCTGTTACCGTTTTGATATTATAGTGTCGGTATTCCTTTTTGGAAGGTTTTCCATCTTTGAAAACCACGCAAGCCGCAACGGGATTTGACCCCTGAATATTTGAGTTATCAAAACATTCGATATGGTAGGGTTCATTTGAGAGTTTCAAATCTTTTTTCATTTGCTCCATAATCCGTTTTACGTGCCTATCAGGGTCAACAATTTTAATTTGTTTAAAACGCTCCATTCTAAAATATTTTGCATTTCGAAGGGACATCTCAACAAGTTTTCGTTTATCTCCTTGTTGAGGTATTTGTAAGTTTAATGAATTACCTAAAGAAACTTTTTCTGATAAAAATATTGTTGGAGAGGTACTGGAAAATAGTTGTCTGATTTCAACAATACCCAACTGTAAAAGTCTTGCATCGGACTCATCTAACTTTTTTTTGATTTCAAGTGTGTGAGATCGAACAATTGAACCAAATGAAACTTGTATATAATTCACATACCCATAACTTTCATCTGAGATCACAGAGAACACGTCAACATTATTGATTTTAGGATTGACAACAGTAGACTTAGCTTGATAGTTTTCTAAATTCCCAATCTTTTCTTTAATCCATTGTGCTTTTTCAAATTCCATAGAATCAGAATGTAAGCTCATTTCCTTTTTTAGCTCTTGAAGGGCAGACTTAAAATTTCCTTTGATGATATTTCGTATGGCTGCAATATTTGAGTCGTACTTAATCGGATCAACTTTACCTATACAAGGGCCTAAACAATTACCAATATGAAATTCAAGGCAAACCTTGTATTTTTTGGCTTCAATTTTTTCTTTACTCAAATCGTATTTACAGGATCTTAAAGGATATAAATTACGGATTAAATCCATTAGCGAACGAACGGTTTTCATGCTAGTAAAAGGGCCAAAATATTCTGAGCCATCTTTAATTACTCTTCGGGTAAAAAACAATCGTGGGAATGGCTCTTTTTTGATGCAAATCCACGGATAAGTTTTATCGTCCTTGAGAAGAATATTGTAACGAGGCTTATATTTTTTGATCAGATTATTTTCAAGAAGGAGCGCATCCATCTCAGAGGGAACAACTATATGCTCTATTCGAAAAATATTTTTTACTAATAAAGCAGTTCTTCTATTATCATGATTTTTGGTGAAATAAGAATTGACTCGTTTTTTTAAGTTTTTAGCCTTTCCTATGTAGATAATTTTCCCCTTTTTATCATAATATTGATAGACCCCAGCTACTTCGGGTAAACTTTTTATTTGAATTTCAACCTGTTCTGATTTCACAAAACGAAAATATTGATTTTCTTTGGTATTGGAATATTTGTCAGAAGGATTTAATGAAAATAAAGTATACCAAGTCAGAACTTAGAAAACTTTACTTAACAAAACGAAAGGTTCTCTCAGATGAAGCTCACGAGGAATTAAGTTTTGCGATTGCAAATCAATGCTTGCACCTCCCTATTTGGACATTTCAATATTTTCACTTGTTTTTACCTATTAAATCTAAAGCAGAAATAGATTCAACTATTTTACTAACTATATTACAAGGGCGTGATAAAGAAATAGTACTTCCTAAACTAAAAGGGAAATCGGATTTAGATCATATTTTACTCACTGATAGCACTCAAATTGAAAATAATCAATGGCAAATTCCTGAACCCAAAGAAGGAATATTTTTTGACTCCAAAAAACTTGATGTTGTTTTTGTCCCGCTTTTAGTTTGTGACTTAAAAGGACATCGTGTGGGCTATGGCAAAGGTTTTTATGATCAGTTTTTAAAGCAATGTAAACCTGATGTTTTGAAAATTGGACTTTCTTTTTTTGAACCAATTCAAACTATTGAAGATGTTTTTGAGGGGGATATTTTACTAGACTATTGTGTTTTCCCAGACTACATAACCACATTTTAACTCACGGTTTTTGGGAATATTTTTTTATTAAAAAAGATTAAAATCCCAACCCCTGTGCTTATTGCAGTATCAGCAATATTGAAGATGTATTGAAAAAACAGGAAGTGTTTACCACCTATCCATGGAATCCATTCTGGCCAATCCCATTCTACAAGTGGAAACTGTAGCATGTCTACCACGTGACCATAGAAAAGAGGCGCATAACCTTCCTCTGGGAAAAGGGTAGCGATAGTATTGTAGCTATCTGAAAAAATAATCCCATAAAAGACAGAGTCAATAATATTCCCTAATGCTCCAGCAAAGATTAATGCCAAAGCCCATTTGAGAAGAATATGGGTTTGTTTTCGAATTGAGTCCCATAACCAGTAACCAAGTCCTGATATAGCAATTAATCGAAATAAAGTAAGGATAAGTTTTGCTTTTTTTTCTGAAATAAAAGGAATAAAATCATTTAGTTTAGTACCCATAGCCATTCCGCTGTTTTCTACAAAAAGTAGTTTGAAAAACCCCCAATCTAATATGGCAGGAATACCATAAGATGAAAGAGGATAATTTAATTTGATGTAAAACTTAGTTGCCTGATCTATAAGCAAGACAATAGTTACAACCATTATTCCCAAACCAATAGTAAAATATGTATTTTTTGTTTTCAGGATTTGCGAGCTGTTATTTCTGCATATTTTTTGCCTCGATACTGAGAGTTGCGTGTGGGACTAGATATAATCTTTTTTTATTGATTAGCTTTCCTGTCACACGACATACCCCGTATGTTTTATTTTCGATACGTATAAGGGCATTTTTTAAATCTCTGATGAATTTTTCCTGACGAATTGCTAATTGGGTATTTGCTTCTTTGGACATTGTTTCTGAGCCTTCTTCAAATGCTTTGAATGTAGGGGCAGTATCTTCTGTACCATTATTTCCATTATTCATATAAGCACTTCTCAAAAGGTCAAGATCCGCTTTCGCTTTTTTTATTTTTTCTTCAATTAGAGCCCTAAATTCTTTTAATTCTTTGTCAGTATATCTTGTTTTACTACTCATGACTTTAGTTTTTTAATTTGAATGGTTGTTTTAATGGTCTCAAATTCCAGGGGAATTCCCTTCTCAATAATTGCTTTAAAAGTTAAAGCAGATGCTAAAGTTTCAGACAATATATAACTTTTATTGTCTGAAACTGCAGCTTCTAGCACAGCATTTTTCTTTAAGTAAATTTCTATTTTATCGGTAACCTCTAAACCACTGTCTTTTCTGTGGTTTTGAATCCTATTGACAAGTTCCCTTGCCAAACCTTCTTTTATAAGCTCTGGAGTTAATGTCATATCCAATGCTACAGTTAGCCCTTCACTTTGCGCTACCTGCCATCCTTCAATATCTTTAAAAAACACCTCTACATCGGTATCTACCAGTTTAATAGTTTTTCCATCGATGTCAAGCTTTAGGTTTTTATGCTTTTCCAATTGTTGAATTTGTTCTGTACTTAGTTTTTTTATAGCTTGAGTTACCTCCTTAAGATCTTTTCCATAACGTGGCCCTAGTGTTTTAAAGTTAGGTTTAATTTCCTTCACCAATAAGCTGTTTGCATCATCTAAAAGTTCAACCTCCTTAATATTGATTTCCACTTTTAGTTGTTGAGTAATATTTTCAATACGTTTTCTTTCAGTTAAGTTTTTTACTGGAACAATCATTTTTAACAGAGGCTGACGTACTTTTATTTGCTCCTTTTTACGTAGCGATAAAGCAAGTGATGTTAAGGTTCGCGCCGTATTTATTTGTTGTTCTAATTCGGGCTGGATCAATTCTTTTTTTACTAGAGGGAAGTCTGTTAGGTGGATGGATTTAGATTTTAGCGTTAGATCTTGATATAAGTGATCCATATAAAAAGGCGCAATGGGTGCAGCTATCTGGCATATAGAGATAAGACACTGATGTAAGGTCTGGTAGGCTGCTATTTTATCCTTTCCATAGTCGCCCTTCCAAAACCGTCTTCTACAAAGTCTTACATACCAGTTACTTAGTTTTTCTTGAACAAAATCTGAAATGGCTCTACTTGCTTTAGTAGGTTCATAATCCGTGAAGGCACTGTCCACTTCATCAATTAGTGAATATAATTCTGAAATAATCCATTGATCTAGTTCAGGTCTCTTTTCGTAAGTGATAGTAATTTCTTTTTCAGGAGAAAACCCATCAATGTTGGCATATAAGCTGAAGAAGGAATAGATATTATAAAGCGTTCCAAAAAATTTACGATTAACCTCAGAAATTCCCTCTAAATCAAACTTTAGATTGTCCCATGGGCTCGTATTAGAAATCATATACCATCTTGTAGCATCAGGGCCGTATTTATCTAATGTTTTAAATGGGTCAACTGTATTTCCAAGGCGTTTAGACATTTTTTGTCCATTTTTATCTAGTACTAATCCATTTGAAACTACATTTTTAAAAGCTTTTTGTTTAAAAACAAGAGTTGAGATCGCATGTAATGTATAAAACCAACCTCGAGTTTGATCTACCCCTTCAGCAATGTAATCTGCAGGGAAACATGTTCCTTGGTCAATCAATTCTTTATTTTCAAAAGGATAATGCCATTGTGCATAAGGCATGGAACCTGAGTCAAACCAAACATCAATTAAGTCAGTTTCTCTGAACATAGGAGAACCATCACTACTAACTAGTATCACATTGTCTACGCTGTGTTTGTGTAAGTCTACTTTGTCGTAATTGGATTTAGAAAAATCATCTTGCATGAATTTTTCCAGAGGATTATTATCCATTAGTCCCTTTGCTACAGATTTTTTAACTGCCTCTTTAAGTTCTTCAATAGAGCCGATGACACGAGTTTCTTTTCCGTCTTTTGTTCGCCAAACAGGAAGAGGAATTCCCCAAAATCGAGATCGAGAGAGGTTCCAATCATTTGCATTCGCAAGCCAATTTCCAAAACGACCTTCACCCGTAGTCTGTGGCTTCCAGTTTATTTCTTTATTTAGGGAAACCATCTTATCCTTAACATCAGATACTTTAATAAACCAAGAGTCTAATGGATAATATAGAATGGGTTTGTCGGTTCTCCAACAATTTGGATAGGAGTGAACATATTTTTCAACCTTAAAGGCCTTGTTTTCTTCTTTGAGCTGAATTGCAATATCAACGTCTGTAGAGCGATCAGGTGATTTTCCTTCAGGATAGTATTCGTTTTTTACAAACTGCCCTCCTAAGCGACCAACTTCTTTTCTAAATCGCCCATTTAAATCAACTAGCGGGACAAGATTTTCATTTTCATCTTTTACCAAAAGAGGTGGAACTTCAGGCGTTGCTTCTTTTGCAACTTTGGCATCATCTGCACCAAAGGTTGGTGCAGTATGAACAATACCAGTACCTTCTTCTGTAGTTACAAAGTCTCCTGCTATAACTCTGAATGCATTTTCTGGATTTGTCAATGGAGGAGGTGCATCTGCCCATAGTTGTTCATAACGAATATCAAGTAACTCACTACCCTTTAGTATGTGCTCTATCCGATATGGAATTTTTTTATCATTAGCTTTAAATTCCTTTGAAGCTTTCTGTTCGAAATATATTTTTCCAAACTGTTTAGAAATAAGATCTTTTGCGATAATGACTCGAATAGGTTCATGAGTGTATTGATTGAATGTATTAATGATTGCATAGTCAATTTTATTTCCCAGAGTAAGTGCGGTATTGGAGGGTAAAGTCCAAGGAGTTGTAGTCCATGCTAAGAAATAAAGAGGTGTTTCGCCTCTTAAATATTCTGGCAAACTGGATGATATAGTTTTGAATTGAGCAGTAACAGTCGTATCTGTAACGTCTTGATAGGTTCCAGGTTGATTGAGTTCATGTGAGCTCAACCCAGTTCCTGCCACAGGAGAATAAGGTTGAATTGTATAACCCTTATATAACAAGCCTTTTTCATATATCTGCTTAATTAGCCACCAAACAGATTCCATGTATTTCGAAGTGTAAGTCATATAGGGGTCTTCCATATCGATCCAATATCCGATTCTTTTGGTGAGGCCATTCCAAACATCAGTGTAACGCATCACAGCTTTTTTACATGCGTTATTATAGTCCTCCACACTAATACTTTTTCCAATATCATCTTTATTGATACCAAGCTCTTTTTCTACACCAAGTTCTACAGGAAGGCCATGTGTATCCCAACCGGCCTTTCGGCTTACTTGATAGCCTTTTTGTGTTTTATAACGACAAAAAATATCTTTGATAGTCCTTGCCATAACATGATGAATTCCTGGCATTCCATTTGCTGATGGAGGTCCTTCATAAAAAATAAAAGGGGTTTTACCTTCTCTATTGCTTACACTTTTTGAAAATGTGTCTTCATCCTCCCACCGTTTCAGAATCTCTTCAGTAATGGTTGGTAGGTCCAGTTGTTTATATTCTTTAAACTTCACCTTTTTCGTAATTAATTCTTATTTGTTTTGGTTCAAATAAAGTGGTGTATGCTTTTTAATTCAATCTAATTTGCGAAAGTAACTAATTTCAAGGAAATAGCGCAATGAAAAATGTTTGTTGAATGGAGTAAGTATCTGTTTAAAAGGTATAGTTAATACCTAATTTAAGATTTCTTCCAGGTGCTGAAATTCCTGAAGCAAATGGTTTGTAGTGGACATCAAAAATATTTTCTAAAGCAACTCTAAAAACAGTATCCTCTTTGAAACGGTATTGAGCCAACCATGAAAACTCGTTCCAAGCAGGGGTTCCAGAAAATAGCATAGGGTTATAAGAAATTACAGGGGTCTCTTCTAAACCATCTTCTCCTCCATTGCTATAATCCTCTATATTCTTTTTTCCACTAAACTGAAAACTCAAATGGCTAAACAACTTGCCTTTTTGATATTGTATAAGTACACGTCCAAAGACAGGAGAAATTGACGGTAAAGGCCCATATTTTGTGCTTTTAGCGGCTTCAATAATAGATAAATTACCATTTATAGAAAGGGATTTGCTTAACGAAAAATTACCATCAATAGAACCTCCGTAAAGATATCGATTACCTAGATTTCTGTTGGCAATTGTTATTACTTCCTCATTATTATAAATTATCGAGCTGTTATCTATTGTTGAGGTGTCCGAAAAAATGGAGTAATTATCTCTTCCGATATGACTTGAAATTAATGTTGTAAAAGAACGAATAGAAAAATAGTTTTTGGGCTGATCAAAATACCTAGTAACTCCAAATTCCAAGTTGTAGGCATATTCTGGGAACAAGAAAGGATTTGGCACTACCAAAAGGCCTTGACTTTCTCTTATTTTTCCAATATCATCGATATTAGGGTTTCGGAATCCATTGGAAATGATTGTATTCCATTGAGTTTTTTTAGAAGGGCGATAGGTCAATGCCAAGGTA
>MDTG01050716.1_pt1 | contig 10533 bp, 8 predicted proteins | sample 811421 | NCBI WGS metagenome assembly MDTG01 (sample SAMN05326645, study PRJNA326480) | marine metagenome | isolation source: seawater | place: Pacific Ocean: South East | collected 2011
CAGAGGCGGCGGCAGAACCAGAAGCTGCGACGCGAACTGGAGGAGCTCGAGGCCGTCGAGGAGGCGGGCGAGGAGTTCCATGGCGCGTTCCAGTACTTTGGCTCCGGCGCGGGGATCGGCGAGTTCAGCAACTTCTGCGCGCTCGAGCACTTCGTCGAGTTCAACGGAAGGCTGTACCCGACCACGGAGCACTTGTACCAGGCGGAGTACCGCTGCGAGGAGGAGGACCGCGACCGCTTCGCCAAGGGCGGAGACCTCGCGAGCATGGAGACGGGCATGGCCCTCGTGGTGGACAACAAGAACAAATTGGCTAGCAAGACCGAGCAATGGTCCGCCAGGGGCAACCGGCCGGCGATGCCCGGCATCATTGCCAAGATGGCCGTGCACCCCGATCGCGCGGAGAATCTCAAGATCAGGCTCCGCAGGTCGAAAGACGACCCACGTGACATGGACGAGATCAAGCGCATCTTCAAGGCAGCGCTCCTGAGCAAGTACCGCCGCAACCCCTTGCTGCTCTGCAAGCTCGTCGCCACGTGGGGCGTGACGCTGATCGAGTTCGACCGCATGGCCAAGTACCATTCCGAGGCCGGGCGGCCGCCGCTCTGGACCGGCATGGTCAAGGACGGGAAGCTCTACGGCCAGAACCTCATGGGCAAGATGATGATGGAGGTTCGGGCCCAGCTCGCGGGCGAGGTGCTCGTCCCTGGGGGAAACGGCCTTTTCGCGCCTTAGACGGGGAGCCCCCGGTCAAAAAGCGCGGTCTCCGGATCCGCCTGGTAGCGACCACGAGCCGCTCATCGCAACTCTGTTTGTAGGAGGTGTTCAGACAGTTTTGGGCCACAGCGAATGCTTCCGTTTTGGAGGAGGCACATGCTACTGTCCTCAGTGTCGTTGACAGTCCAAAACTGCCCGCTGGTCCAAGACTGTCTGAACACTCCCTAATTTAGCAATGGGCGTTTATGGCTGGAAATCCTCTAGACAGACATCAAACTCTCCGCCCGCCCCAGCGCGAGTCCACAAGGTCCTGTCCCCGACGTCCCAGTACACCGTCAAGTTCCCCAGCTCGTTGTCGCCGCTCTCCACCACGCCAACCCCCTCGCACACGCGGCCGCTCGTCTCGCCGACCAGCCGCGGGTCGCGAGCCCGCACCAGCATGCCTACTTTGGCCACCACCGCCGCTCCGTGCCCGACAGCCACGTCGTGCGCGTGCGACGGACTGGCCACCAGGCGCGGGTTTCGCTGGCGGAACATGGCGCGTCGGCCGCGTCTCTTGGGAGAGACGGGGTGTGCTCTCGGGCGTTAGCGGCGCCTAGCCCACGAGGGCCAGGGGCTGAGTGGGGAACTCGGTGACCTCCTCACGCTGCGCCTCGCGGTCGATGTGGAGCTTCGCGGCGACGGAGTGCTCCGGCAGCAGCAGGCCCGCGATGTTGGTGCAGTAGAGAGGGCAGGCGCTCATGTCCGGGAACTCGTAGGTGGAGAGGTATGGCCCCAGCCTGCGCCAGAAGTCGACGCGGCGCAGCTCCTGGAACTTCTTGCAGCCCTGCACCCAGGCCCGGTAGTCGTGCTCGGGCTCCTCGCACGACAGGCTGCGGTACACGAATCCGTCCTCGTCCGACTGGCGCTGCAGGCTGATGCGGTGCGCCAGCTCGGCCGCCTCCGCAACGGCGGCGGCCTTGGCGACGTCGGCCAGGTACGCCGACGAGGGAAGCAGCTTCACCTCGCGGCATGCGCCGGGCGAGGACTCGCCGGAGATCTTGAGCGTGATGTTCATGTTGGAGGTGATGAACACGTCGGAGTCCTGCTTCTGAAAGCCGTCCGGGTCCGTGGGATCGAGGTTGTGCACCAGCGACAGGATGGCCACCTCGTCGGTGAAGGGAGGGTACTGGAGCACGACGTCGAAGGCGGACTCCATCTGCGGCTTGCCCTCCTCGTCGAAGGGGGGCACGCAGACGATGAGGTGCGAGCGCGGCACGAGCGCCGGGAAGAGCTGGTCCAGGAAGCAGCAGATCGCCTCGCCGCTGACGTCCTCCCCGTCCATGTCGAAGACGAGGCTCGGCTCCACGCCGTTCTCGCGCATCGCGAGCAGAAGAGCGTCGATGCAGGCGCGGCCCATTTTCTGGCTATAGACGGCAGCGTTCTCGAAGCGGCCCGCCGCGATGGAGTCGGAGACGCCCTTCTCGTCGAGAACGAGGTGTCCAATGCGGAGCAGGAAGTGCTTGCTGCCGTCTGCGTTGGTGACAACGCGGCCCGGGGGGAGCGGGAGGTCAAGCACGTCCACCTCCGCCTGCTGCACGCCGCCGGCTGCGAGGCTGCGGTACACCGGGAGAATCGGGACCTCCGGCACGGGAACGAGCGAGCCGGGCTCCATGTGGAAGCGGATCTCGGCCTCGCAGCAGGGAATGGGCTTCGTGGACACCATCCGCTCTCCATTCTCGCCACAAAGATCGACGCGGATCGGCATGCAGCACATCACGTTGGTCTCGGACTTGATCACCAGTCGGTTTACCACGAGCACCGCCTCGGTCACCGGGTTCACGAAGACGCCGATCTGCGTGCCGTCGCAAGAGGTGTTGGCATGCGCGTTAAGCGTGAAGTTCGCGTCCGCCTGGCTGGCGGCGGCGTCGATGTTCATCTCTCTTTCTGCAGCCTCAGCTCCAGCGTGGTCAAATCCAAGGCACATCTGCGGGGTGGGCGCGAAGCGGGTCAGATCTGTCGCGCCGACGCGCACGTAGCAGGGGCGCGGTAGCCCTGCGCACCTTGCAGTATACTGGTGCTGGTTCTCCCTTCGTTCGTGCTTGCTTTCTGCTGTGAAGGGTGCTGCGCCTCTCTGCTTTTGACGGCCTCGCGCCGACGCCCTGCGCCGCTGTCGGCGCGGAGCTGCCGGCAGCAGAGGTCCGCTGCTTCGACCTGGCGCTGCTGTGCGAACGCGGCCGCCATGGAGAAAGCGGCAGAGAGGCCGGGGGGCGCGCCGGCGGCCGCCGCTCCCGTCGACGCGTGCTACGTCTGCCTCGGAGAAGACGGCCGTCTTCTGCGCCCGTGCGACTGCAAGCTCTACGTCCACGAGGAGTGCCTGTTGCGGCTGGCGGAGTCGGCCGCCGCGGGCCCCTGCTGCTCCGTCTGTCGGCAGCCCCTGCGCGGAGTCGAAGTCGCCGCGGAGGAGACGCGCCGGGTGGCGGTGCCCTCCGCGCTCCTGGCCGGAGCCCTCTTGTCCGGCTCCCTCCTCGCGGGGGCCTGGTTTGTGCACAACGCCGTCCTCGCCCTGATCGTCGGAGACGGCGGGCTCCTCCTCTCCCTCGCGCTGCTCGGGCCGGTCTGCGTGGCCGGCAGCCTGGGCGCGTGGTGCGTCGGGCGGAGGTGCGCCGTCGTCTCCGTCGAGACGCGCAGGAGGGCCGCGATCGTTCCGAGCTGACGGACGCGGGGCTCGTGGGGCTTTGTGAGTTGGGCAGCGCGCTCGCCCACTGTCGTCGGCCACGAGAGCAAGGCGGGAGGCAGCCGCGAAGCGCCACCGCTGCTCGGGGAGTCGGCCGAGTTGGCCACTCTTTAGAATACAACTTGCCGGTGGCCCAAGACTGTGCCACGACAGGCGCAGGTCAAGCTCTGCGCCCGTCATCCTAGCCGCCTCCCGCGCGACGCGCGCGCGGGTCTCTAAGTCGCACGCCTCGGGCGGAGAAGGAAACTCTTTCTACACGGAACAGTAGATGTTCGTAAACTTACAGATCGAGCTCCACCCCTAACATCTTGGCAGCTTCCCGCGTGATGCGCGCGTGGATTGCGGAGTCCAGTCCCAGTAGGCGGGGAGGGAAAGTGGGCGTGTCTCCGGGACCGGGCGCAACGTAAAGAATTGCTTGTCCGTCTGCGAACCCGATCTTGCTAAGCAAGATGAGACTTCCCTCACAGCCCCCCATGGACAAGGACTCGTCCGTCTGAATTAAGGCGACTCTGTGCCGCGACTGCCAGCCACTCTCGCCTTCCGCGATCTCCCGGCCGATGCGCTCTGGGGATGCCTCCTCCGACCTCGGTGCAACGATGAGCGCGGCCGTCTCCTCGAAGCCAGCGAGCAGCTCAGAGACGAAGAAGACGCGTTTGCCGCGCGAGTCTCTGCACGCCAGCAGCCTTGTCCTGGACGCCTTGGTCGACAAGTGCGCTATCAAAGTTGTCGATGCCGCAAACCCGAGAGAGCAGACCTGCACTGGCCGCCCTCGGGTCGCCCGGAGCCCGACGCGCTGGTTGCGGCTCTTTTTGTCGAGCTTGAGCTTCAGTTTCCGGCCCGCTTTGTCAGCTCGCTTGTCCCGTCGCTCGAGGCGGCGTACGGCGTCCACGTCGCCGCGCATGGCTGCGGTTGCACGCTGCCTTCTGGCCCCCGCAACATCTCTAGCGGTGGTGGTTCGGGATCTGTGGCGCTGCCTATGCCGCCTCGTCGTTCGAGATGCCGAGCGGCTCGAAGACGTGCCCGTGGACGCCGCTCCCGCGCTTCCGCTCCACCCGCTGCAGGAGCGCATCCACGTGGAGCGCTACAGGGATCTCGCTTTCGCGATGGCATCGCATGTTTGCCACCTGGAGCGCGTGGACGACGCGGAGTTCATCTTTGCTTCGATTGTCGTGCTGCTGCGGTCGCTTCCTCACATACTCACCGAGGAGCAGCTCCTCGAGGCCCCCACCTCTCTGGCATCCAGAATGGCGGCGGCGGCGACGGCTAGCTCGCTGCTCAAGTTCTACTCGGATTGCATGTGCGACCAAGAGTTCAGCGCGGCCGTGCTTGCGGCTGCGCTCACAGCCGACGAGCGAGCCCGGTACACGCTTTCCGAGTTGATGGAGTCGCTCCACAGCTGCGAGGCAACCGTGGCCTGGCACTCCGGTCTGTTCTCGGCGACCACGGGTAACGTGTTGGTAGAAGCTCGGGACAACGTCGTGGAGGCGTTGAACATTGGCGTCATAAACCAGAAAACAGCTAGGGCGTGCATGGATGTGTGTTTCTACCTCGCATTCCACTCGTTCTACGACACGCACTCCCCCGGCCAGACGCTGAGCTCGTCAACCCTCGCCGCGGCACTGAGTCTTGCGGCGGTGACTTGCGCGCGCGAGTCCGGGCACGCGGCGTGCATGCCCTTTCCCAGCCCGAACAACCTCCTCGTCGCTTCTTCCGCAACTATCCTCGAGTGCGTTGCCGCGCTCGGGCCGCGCGCCCAGACGCTGGTGGGGGGCGTGTTTACCGACGCGCGGAAGGCTCCGCATCTCATGACATTGAGCTCCTGCGTGCGCGACGCGGCGCGCGCCCTGCGCCGCGAGCTAGTATGAATGCCTGTTGCTGATCGGCAGCAAGAGGGTTCTGCTCTCGTCCGCGGTTGCGCCTCGAGCGACTGTTTCAAGGTGGCTCCGTAGACGACTCGCCTGACTTTCTATGCAAGAGCGAAAGATGAAGCGCACAATGTAGACCCCGATGGCCACCCCGCCGGAGCATGCAAGGACGGTCTCTATGCCGGCCATGGCTTTTGGCGTGTCGCTAAGTCGGCTCTCCTGCAGAGTAGCGGGGCGGTGCTGTCAGCATGGCAGCCCCGGAGCGCATGCGCGCCGCGCACGCCGCGCTGGTGCTCAAACTCGGCCTCCCCGCGGGAGCGAGCCGAGAGCTGCAGTTCGCCGCCCACCTAAAGCACGCGCTCGTAGAGCTCGGCCCCAGGATCAAGAGCGCGATCCGCCGCTGCGACGGCGTGGTCGTCGCGGGCCGCCGCTTCGTGGAGCTGATGCAGGGCATGCACATGTACGCGCGTGACGTTGCGAACGTCGTGTCCGGGGCGGAGCTGGGGGGCGCGGAGTTCGTGGCGCTGGCGGTGAGGGCGCTGGTCCCGGCCGGGGTGGACGCTGTGCTGCCGCGGGTGCTGTTCGCCAAGGGGGGAGGGGAGGAGATGGCGGCTGCCTACCGCCTGCTCCGAGAAGAGAGCCCGGCCCTGCTGGACGACGCCTGCCTGCTCGCCCTCGTCGGCGGGACTCCGGTGGCGGCCGCCTTCCTGGAAGCGGGCGGCGACGAGGCGCTCGCGCGGCTCGCGGCCGTAAGGCGAGGGGGGAGCACCGCGCTCGAGTTGCTTCTGGACGCACTCCAGTTCGGATCCTTCTTTCACTGCGGCGCAGTTGCATGCAAGCACGCGGCCGAGCTTGCCGGGGCGTGGGAGCGCGCGCTGCCCGCCGGAGCCGAGGCCGACGTGCACCGATCGATTCATCGACTTGCGCGCTCCGGCGGCATCGTGGGCGACGCCGGGTGGCGCGCGCTGTGCAAGAAGGCTGCACTCGAGCACGAGGCGCGGGGCGCTCCCTGCTGGGCAACCGAGGCGGGCTGCCGCCACGCGGCCGCCTTCTGGACCGAGATGCATTCCGCTGCGGTCTCCGTGCTCACGCTGGGCCGCCACGCCGCCGCGCGGAGGCAGCGCAGAGCTGCTCTGTTCACGTGGTTCTTCTCCCGAAACACGCTCTACATGCACGCGCGGGCGCTGCTGCGGCCGGCCGAGGGCGAGGACCCGCTGCGCTGGGTGCTATCCGCTGCCCTGGAGGCGGAGGCTTCCATGCGGGCGGCGCTCAGCGCGGCGGGCGAGCTGCCGGGGGGCGGGCCTCGCAGCTCTCTGGAGTCGCTCCAGTGCATTCACTCCTCAGACACCAGGTTCGACGTGCCGGCCCTCCACGGAGACGCCGCGACCGCGTGCGTGGCCGCCGCGGTCAAGGACGCGGAGAGGGGGCGGGGGCCAGACTTTTTTTGCGGGGTGGGGTGTCCCAGAAGAGCGGTGGTAAGCGCGATAGTTACGTTCTAGGGGTGCCAAGACAGCTTTGGGACACGGACAGTTTTGGCCCTTTCCCTAGCACTCCCCGCGCACAGTGTGCCACCCGAGGCTCGCTGGCCTTAAAGCCGCAGTGCTCGGCGGGCCGCGCGCCGCGCTCATCCGAAGACGGCGGCGACCTCGGCGTTGAACTCGTCGTCCTCGTCGTGCTCCTCCACGAGAACGTCCTCCCAGAGATCCTCGTCGTCGTCGTCGTCGGCGTCGCCCGCGCGCTTGACGTGGCGGCTCGTGGCGTTGCAGATGCGGCTGAACACGGTGCTCGACCCGCGCACCGCGTTGCAGAAGCTCCGGATGAAGTGGAACTGCTGGTCGAAGACCAGCTCCGCCCAGTTCAGGTTCTTGATGCGCTCGCCATTGGGGCCCTGCCGGATGAGGCGCGTCTCCTTGTCGAAGACGCAGTCCGCGAGCGAGCGCAGCTGCAACAAGAACTCGTCGAGACACTCGACCGTCGAGACGCTGAACTTCTTCTGCTCCTCCTTGGAGAGGCCCTGCAGGTGCGCGAACTTGAGGTTGACCGTGTCCTTGAGCGCCTTGCTGGCGATGGGATAGAGGATCGCGATGATGACGCCGCCGCCCATGATGTCGTTGTACTTGTACGCGTGCTCGGAGCTGGCGCTGGACGCCAAGAAGTGCTTGCCGGGCAGCTGAAAGCAGTCCGACACGGCGCACGCCGGGGCCGCCATCATCGCGCGGACGAAGATGCGTCGCGCCTGCTTGTTGCGCTCCGACGGGAGGCAGGAGACGGCGGAGGAGGTCACGACCGCGCGACAGCCCTCCGTGCGCGCCAGGTGGACGAGGCAGGCCCGCACGAAGCACTCGGTGTAGTTGTTCATCGCGTTCTGGAAGCGCGTCTTGTTCTTCTCGACCATGTCCTTGAGGGTCAGAGCGTAGCCGCACGTGCTCGGCGTGAAGCGCGCCACGCGGTCGGTGGCCCGCGCGTCTGGGACCGGGAGGTCTCCGATCTCGCGGTAGGCCTGGCGCATCATCGCGCTCGCGGAGGCCGTGAACACGAAGGGGCCCGTGATCTCCTTGTGGCAGACGGCCCCGATTGCGCCGGAGAGCACCAGCATGCACGCTGCGTGCAGAGGGATCACCTTGCCCGTGAGGGAGAGCGCGGCGGAGCAGGCGAACTCGGCCGCGCCCCAAAGGCAGAGCGAGCGAACGCCGGCCTTGGCGGTGTAGGCGGCCCAGAGGCTCTTCAGCTTGCGCGGCACCGCTCCGATCGTGACGCACGCCGCGGAGAAGGCGCGCTGCAGGCAGTGAAACCGCGCGTCGTGGTGGGTGCAGCCGTCGAACCAGTTGGCGAACACGCGGTAGAAGGCGGAGAGGGAGGCGTTCGTGTCCGTGACCAGAGAGCGGTTCGCGCGGCGCTCGCGGTAGACGCCGCGCAGCGAGCTGACCAGGTCCCCCAGCTCCATCCACTCGGGGCTCGACGCGAGCCGCGAGTAGCCAAGGCAGTCGTCGTGGCCGGCCTGGCGGGTCTCGTGGATGCACTCGACGAGCATCCCGGTGCGTGCCATGCCCACGAGCGCGCACATGCTGTAGAGGGAGCGTCGGAGGCTGCAGTGGTGCACGCACTGGGTGAAGTAGTGCGGCGCGATGGACGATGACGCGAAGGTGCACCCCGAGTTGCCGAAGAGCTCAGAGGCCAGCACGTTGCCGAAACGCAGCATCTCCCCGTCCAGAAGACACAGCGGCACAACCTCCATGTTCAGGTGGCCGGCAAGCGCCTCCCGCGCGCTGCAGAGGAAGTGCAGCGTCTCCGAGTCGTTCATCGCCGCGAGTGTGCGGAGCCCCTCAACGCCGCCCTCGAGGTGCCGCTTGGCCATGAGGTTGGCCATCTGGTAGGAGTCGTCGTCCTCCGAGGCGAAGGGGCTGCGTGCGATGATGTCGTGGAGCCTGCTGTTGAGCTGCTCGTCCAGGCTCTTCCCCTCCGAGCCGTACTCCGTTTGGCGGCTGGCCGACTTGGTGCACTGGGCGACGGTGCGCAGCACGAGGAAGAGCCGCATGTCGAGGGTCGAGGCCGTCTCGCCCTCCGTGACGACCTGCAGCGCCTCTGTGATAACGCTCCGAACCTTGGCCTTGAAGACGTGGACGTCGCGCGCGAGAGGGTGGTCGGTTGCGGCGATGCGGGCGCAGTAGCCGATGAAGTCGTCCTCGGCGAGCTTCTCGTCCGTGCCAAAGAAAAGGAGCAAGGCGACGAGGATCTCGGCGCGCTTGATGCCCTCCTGGCGAGCGCGGTCCTCCTCCTCCTTGCCCGCCGCCTGGGCGAGCTCGTCAGGCTCGGCCTCCGCCTGCGCGTCGAGCTCGTCCTCGCCAGCCTCCGAGCCACTCTCGCTCTCCTCCTCTTGCTGGCGGAGCTGTGCGCGCAGCGCAGCGAACTGCCCCTCGCTCCTCGGCGAGGGCAGCATCCTGGTCGCCACCTGTCGTGGGCGCGAAGCGCGGCAGCGCGTGTGGGCGCGAAGGTCACGTAGTAGTGCCGCGGGCGGGCAGAGCTAACGGCGGGCGAGCGAGCGCGCGCCTTCTTCCTCCAGGCGCAGCTTGTCGCGTCGGTGCTCTGCTGCGGTGCTTTCGGCAGCTTCGCGCCGACGCCGCTTGACAGCTGTCGGCGCGTTACCGCCAGTTGCAGTAGGCGGCGTCTCAAATGCGGCCCAAATCAGCACACCCCAGCCGCATCCCCCGCGCTCGCGGCTCCCCGCGCGCCCCGCCGCCGCCTCGCGTGACCGGGTCGCGTCCGACTAACGCGCCGACGCACTGCTGCCCTCGGCGCGTACAAAGCACATGGCAGACGGAACCACACCCGCGCGACACGGCTCGCGCAAGGCAGCGCAAAAGGCAGAGAGGCTCTGGCGGCCCGGCATGGTGTGGACAGGCATCACGCTCCACGCAAAGCTGGATGCTCCGGACGAGGCCCGCGGCTCCAAGGCTTGCGGCCGGGACCGGGCGCAGAAAGCACGCCGCAAGGCCGCAACCGGTATCCGGCGTGGGGCGGAGCAGATCGCCCTCGTGGAGAAGATACTTCCGGACGGTTCGAGCAGGCGGGTGCACCGCATCTCTGGTTCGAGGCCGCTGCACAAGCACCAGGGGCCCGAGATGACCACGGAGCAGAAGCACGCCCTGCGCGAGAAGTTTGAGGCGCAGCTCGAGAATGCGACGACGGGGAGCAGGAAGGCGATGGAGCTCCGATTCCGGATCCTGCTGCTCGACAGGGGCGACTACGTGGGTGGCGTCAACCCCAAGACGCTGAACTGCCGCAACGACGGCAACGTGTACAACTACGCCCGCTACTTCTGCAGGTTCTACGACGCGGGAGTGGCGAGGAGCGAGCAGGACCTTTGCAGGGCCAACCGCCCGGCCGCGCTGGAGGTGGCGCGCAGCTACGCCGCTGCTGCAGCCGTCAGCCAGCGCGTGAAGGGCGTGCCTTACAAGGACCTCCCGGCAACTAAGCAGCTGCGTCTGGTGGAGCGGCTCTCGGCCAACCTGATGCACGGGTTCGACGACTTCGTAAAGTGTTTGGATGCCGAGCGACGGGCGAGGGCCGCCGCCCCGCGCAGCCCGAGCTACGACTACCAGCCGGGCAGCGGGATTGCCCCCCCCTAGTCGCAGCCCGGTAGGGCGGCGCGAAGGCGGCGCGAAGGCGGCGCAAGTCCGGCGACTGCGGCCCAACCTGGACACTCCGGCGTCGGGTGGGCCCAAAAAAGCGAGCACCCCA
>MDTG01173878.1_pt1 | contig 10533 bp, 9 predicted proteins | sample 811421 | NCBI WGS metagenome assembly MDTG01 (sample SAMN05326645, study PRJNA326480) | marine metagenome | isolation source: seawater | place: Pacific Ocean: South East | collected 2011
AACTCTAATGAAAAACAATTTATTTTTTTGGATTTTAAATTTTCTAATTTTTCTTTATTTATAAAAGTGTTTAATGAACCAATTAAAGTTTGGTTTTCTTTAAATAATGATAATTTTTCTTCATCTGGTAATCCTAATTGAATAATAATCTCAGAGCTTCTAATTATTTCATCTTCATTGTTTATAAAATTAACTCCTAAATTTTTATAATCTTCATCACTAAAACCTAAATGAGTTCCATAATTATTTGATAATGTTAAATTAAGTCCTAAACTAATATATTTTTTTGCAATTTCTGGGGTAATCGCTATTCGCTTCTCAATATTATGGTTTTCTGAAATTGAAGCTAAATTCATAAAAATTTATATTAAGATATTATAAAAGAAATATTGCCATTAAAACTAAAACTGTAATTACAGCAACTGTTCCCCATAAGACAAGCTTAGTAAAATTATTCCAAGTATTTTTATGGTTTTCATTATCCATAAATTATTTCTGTCTTGCTTTAAATTTTGGGTTCGTTTTATTTATTACGTATACTCTGCCTCTTCTTCTGACAAGCTTTGAGTTTAGATCTCTTTTTTTAATCGATTTTAAGGAACTTTTTATTTTCATGCTATATAAATTTGTATTTTTGATGATTTCATATATAGATTTTAACTAAAGTACAATATTATTTTCATAAAAAATTATATTATTTGTTTATTAATATTTTTTTGTTCAAAGAATTTTGCCATAAAAAAATACCTACAGGAAAATAGTAAACTATGGACATCCAATTGTTAAAGAAACTACCGCTAGGAGAAAGTGGCCACAAGCTAATTATTATTGCACTTAAAAGACAAAGTTGAATATCACTAAAATATTTTTTATTATTTTTACTAAATTTATTTAAAAATTGTTTAATACATTGGTAAATTATCAAAAAAAACAACCCAACTACAATTAAAAATGGAAAAATACCCGACTCAGAAAGAAGTTCAACATAAGTATGATGAGGATGTGTATCACATGAAAACTCAGAAATTTGGTATTTTTTACATTCATTTCTAAACTGTCTTGGACCTACGCCAAAAAATTTATTATCTAAAAAAATTTTTATTCCCGACTCATATAAACTATGATGTGTTTTTGAAAAAATATAGAGTTTACTGTCACCTACATTTTTTCCTTTAAAGTCATTTATAGTTTGGTCTATAATTCTTTGCTTTGTAATTGGAAAAGAAAATAATAATACTAGTATTAAGAGGATAGATACTATGTATGTCCAAAGACGATAAATCCTATACTCTTTTATCATTAAAATTATAAAAATTGCTGAGAGATTCATAAAAAAAAGTGCTAATCGTTCTCCACTAAGTAAAATTAGACCCTCAGTTAAAATAAAAACTAGTGTAACAAAAGAGAGCAGTAACTTACTTTTGAACTTTAATTGTTGATCCAAAAAAATAAACAAAGCAAATAATATTGGAAAAAATCTGCATAGATAGCTTCCTAAGATTAGTTCAGAACCAAAAAAACTACTTACTCTAAATTCCCGGTACATTTCTAGTCCAAATAAATTTTTTCCAAAAAAATATTGAAAATACCCATCTATAATTAATGATAAAAAACAAATTAATATTGAATAAAATAAATATATTAAAATTTTTGAATTTTTATCAATGAGGTACCAAAAGCATAAAGAAAAAACTCCAAAACGAAAATAAAAAAAAGAATTTTTAAGGGAAATTAAAATGTTATTTGATAATAAAGAGCTAGTAATTAAAGAAATGCAAAATATTAAAAAAAAAATAAAAAATATATTTTTAAAATACTCAGATAAATTATTTTTAAATGAATTAATTATAAATAATATTGCTACTATAGAAACCCCTAGGTCTGACAAAAATGGTCCTGTTATAAGTAAAGCTGGAAGTAAAATAATTATGCTACTTGGAATTTTTTCAAATAAAAATTTTTGGCTAGTCATTTAAGAAATTGTTTATACAATTAATTGTTCAAAATATCTTTTAATATTAATATAATTATTTAATTATTTTGAATAAATTCCCTAACATATAATTTAATATCAATTTTTCCGTATCTTTTATTTATTTTATTGTTTAGGTTTAAATTATTTAATGCTGAAGCATACCTCTCACCTTTTCTTGGAGGCAAAAATTTATATCCTTTGTTAAACATTTTTGCCAATTGCAAAATAGAGTAACTTTTTCGACTTGAAATAGAATAATGTTGATTTTTATTCAATTTCCATGCTTCAAAGCAAGTTAGAACAGTATCTTGTATATGTGTAAATCTTCTAGTTTGATTTCCAGGTTTCACGACTGGCATTTCTTGATTTTGTAAATAATATCTTTCAAAAATTCCTACAACAGTTGCCATTTCACCCTCGCAGATTTGTTTTGGTCCGTAAACATTGTAAAAATAAACTATTTCATACTTAAAATTAAACCATTTTTTAAAATTTTCTAACAATTCTAAATTTTGAGATTTCGTAAAAGCATAAGGTGATAAATTTTTATCCTTACCATTGTTTCCTAGGCTGGCTGATGTAGCAGAGTAAATTAGTTTAATTTTATTATCTAAACAAAATTTAAACACTGCCATACTTCCGATTGTATTTGATTGATAACATTCATCAAAATTTTTAAAACTTTGATAAATTCTTGCAAATTCGCCAAAGTGAAAAATTGAGTCTATATTTTTTTTAAATTTCGAAAGTTTTTTATTAATATTTATTGAATTACCATTAAGATACTTTACTCTTTTATTTTTAAAATGATTTTGAAACGTTCCAGTTGAATAGTTATCTAAGCTAATGATTTTTTTTTTAGTATTTTTAAGAAATAACTCAATAAGATTTGAACCAACAAACCCTGCTCCACCTATCACAATTATTAGATTTTTCATTTTTTAGCCTGGCAACGTCCTACTCTCCCATATCTTAAGACAAAGTACCATCGGCGCAGAAAGGCTTGACTTCCGAGTTCGGAATGGGATCGGGTATTGCCCTCTCGCAATAATTACCAGGCACTGAACTTATACTCTAAAAAAAATATTTGTAAACATTTAATAAAATAAATTAATGCTCATTTTCTTAATTTATCTAAAGTTTTTAATAATTTCAAACTACTATTAAATATAAATGGTTACTAGATATTCATCACTTAATTACCAAAAATTTTTTTTAAAGATTTTTTTAACTTTAATTGATTTTTATAATTTTCATAATTACTTAAGGTATGGTTAACATCTAAAGCTATACTTATATCTCCTAACAGTTTACAATTTTTTAATCTTTTAAATTTGATATTTTTTAAATTTTTGAATGATTTTTCAAGATAAATTTCAGGACAAGCACCTGTAAAACATTTTATATTATTATCTTTTAATAACTTAATCATTTTAAATCTTAATTTCTGATAATTTTTTACCTGTGGATTTAAAAAAAAATAAAATCTATACCATGCATTTTTTATGTTTTTCTTTGGCATATAGCATCTTAGATAATCCTTATAGATTGAAAGTATTTTAAAATAACCTTTTGCAATTTCTTCTCTTTTTTTTTGAGTTATCTTAATATTTTTTAACTGTTCAATGCCTGCTACAGATTGCATTTCTGTAATTCTTAAATTTGTTCCAAATATATCTTTATTGTATATAAATTTTTCAGAACTTTTTTTTTTAAATAAAGCAGTGCCATGATTAATGTATCTTTTGCAATATTCGAAAATTTTTTTGTTATTTGTTGATATCATGCCACCCTCTCCAAGAGTTGAAATTATTTTATCTGTACAAAATGACCAAGTGGCTATTTCTCCAAATGAGCCAACTTGTTTGTTATTTATTGAGGCTCCATGAGCTTGTGAACAATCCTCAATAATTTTAATCTTTCTTGTTTTGGCAAGATTTTTTATATTTTTCATATCACAAGGCAATCCACCTAAATGAACACAAATAATAGCTTTAATGCTATTATTTATTTTTTTTTTAAGATCTTCAATTGAAATGTTTTGTGTAATTGGATCAATATCAACGAATACAGGAATATGACCTGTATTTACTATACATGACGCCGAAGAAAAAAAACTTCTCGCTGGAACTATAATTCTTGATCTTTTAGGAAAGTTTAATGACTTTATTGCAACCTCTAATGCAGCTGTTCCATTACATAATGCTATAGAATATTTGTTTCCAACAAATTTTGAAAATTTTCTTTCAAATTCTGTACCATACAATCCAGAAGTATAATTTATTTTTCCAGATTTAATTACATTAACTACCTTGGTAATCAAATTATTGTTAAAATTTGGCCAATCTTTTTTTTTCATATTTTTTTGCAGGTATTCCTTTAACTAACGAATTTGATTTAATATCTTTTGTAACAACCGATCCAGCAGCAACAAACACATTATTACCTATATTACAATTTTGAATTATTTTTGTTCCTATGCCTATCCAGCAATTTTTTCCAACGCTAACATTTCCAGCCAAAACCGTACCTGGGCAGATATGTGTATGATCTCCAATTAAGCAATCATGATCAATAGATGAACTTGAATTAATGATACAATTTCTTCCAATTATTGTGTCTGTATTTATTAAACTCCCTGGCATAACAACTGTTCCTTCTCCAATCTTTACTCCATATGCACAATGAGACTTGGAATGAATCAAGGTTGCAAATTTGAACTTTTTCTTGAGGATTTTAAAATTTTTTTCTCTAATTTTATTATCACCTATTGCAATTATAACTTCGTTAATTTTTTTTTTGTTCTCAAGTAATTTTTTTATACCACCTTTAACGATATAAGTTTTATTTCCTGCTTTAAAATATTTATTATTGTCATCAAAAAAAATAATTTTATTTTTATTTTTAATTAAATTAAATATCGACTTAGCGTGACCTCCTGTACCATAAATCGCTAATGTCATAGTTATTCCAATATTTTTTCTACCCTAAATGCTTCAGCGTAGTCCATGTGAGCCTGACTACCTCTTAACCTCGATAAATAATAAATTGCTTCTTTAGATCTTGGATTAGGAAATTTTTTTATTTGTGACTTATATTTCAAAAGTGATTTGATTTTAAGATTTATGTCTGATTTTTTTAATTCAAGATAGAAGTTTGGATTAAAAGCTTTATTTTCCTCATTCCACTCTGTTTCAGATAAAACTTCATAAGAAAATATTTTTTTTACACTAATTTTTTCACTTGATCTTAGTGCAATTTTAGCTGAATGAAAAATTATCTTATGATCTTGGTGAATATCAGTAGAAGATGGAATAAAAACTGTATCAGGTTTTAATTTATTTATATGTCGAACTATAATATTTACAATTTTATATCTTGGGAAATTTTGCAAATTTAGTGCAGGAAGATCCTCGAACATTAGGTTTGTTGTTCCAATTAAATTATTAGCCTTTTTTGCTTCAGATCTAATTAAATCAATTTTTTTTTTTGTAAAAAGTTCTGGTGCTCCAATACTTGCATTTGTTAATATTAAAACATTTACATTACATCCTTCTCTTGAATATTTTGAAATTGCACCACCACAACCAAGAACTTCGTCATCTGCATGTGGTGATAAAATTAAAATTTTTTTAGGCATATTGTGTATATAATTACTACATAATTGTGGGCAATCAAATAATTAAACTATTTTATATTAATTTTAAAATTGAATATTATTTATATATTTTTTAAATTTATATTAAAAAGTAGAATTTCTGAGTAAATAATATAGATGTAACAGTTATGAAATTAAAACTTGCAACACTTTATTCATTTTTTTTCATTTTAATTTTTGTTATTTTTTCCTCTTTAAACTTTTTTTACAAAAGTTTTATTAAAGTTTCTAATACATATACTTATACTATATCTGGAGAACAGTATTTTGGATTTAAAGATCGATCTTTAACAGATATTTTATATAAATATTTTTCAAAAAAAAAAAATATATCAGAGAGAGAAAAAAAATTACAAACATTATTTATAATAGAAAAAAAAAATATTAAAGTCTCTTCATTAACTCTAAATCAAGCTAAGTCGATTATCTCTTTAGATTTAATTACAAAAAATTATTTAGATGAAAATGAATTTGAAGAATCGTTAAACAATATTTATTTTGAGCCGATAAAAAAAATTATGAATGATTTAGAGAGCAATAATAAAAAGTATAATTTTTCAGCAATGTTAAATGATTATGAAAAAAAAATAAATAATAAAATTATTGATGCATACGACAATCTAATAAATTCAAAATTTTTTACAAATTACCCACCAGATCGAGATTGTAACTATGCTGATAAAATTATATGTTATGATTTTTATACTAAATATTATTTAAATTTATACTACTCTTTGAAAGACACAAAGTTATCAAAATCTGTACTAGGCAAACTTGATTTCACTAAAGACAAAACAGAGACTGAGTACTTGATAGAAATTTTAAGTGACTTTGAAAAAAATAGATATCTGTTTGATAATTATAATACAGAATTAATTGATTATAATAAAAGGGAAATAAATTTTGAGGAAAAATATGATAAATTAATAAAATCTGATTTTTTTAGAGAATATATGCCAAAATCTTATTGTTTAAGTTATAGTATGAGTTGCTTTAAAAATTTAGAGATTTATTTTAATGAAATCTTAATACAACACAGACTTGAAAGCGAATTACCATTTAATGTTATTTATAATAAACCAAAAAAAAGTAATTTTAATTTTAAAAATGAAACGCCTGTGATATTGGGTATATCCATAACTGCCACCTATATTTTTTTTATTTTTACTAAAAGATTTTTTAGAAGAAAAATAAAATAAATTAAAAAAGGTAAAATCATCCACTTTTGCCTAGTATTAATTCCAAAATTGAATAATGCTTGTGGAACTATTAAAAAATGAATAAGACAACAAATTAATAAAAAATAGAAAATTTTTTTATCAAAAACAATTTTTTTACTTCTTAAAATAAAATGTATTACTAAAATGAATATCACTAATTCAGTCATTATTAATAAATTAACAACAAATGAATTATTTCTAAAAATAAATTCAATAGGAAAAACTAGATAATTAAATATATTAAATAAAAAATTACTACTTTCGTAACCAGTAGTAGAAAATACAAATTTTCCTGTATAATTATTAAAATGAGAAAACATTTTTAATAAAATATTTTGTGAAAGAATTTTTTCATCTACAAAAAAATATGAAAAAGTTTCTGTATTCAAAATTAAAAATATAATGCTTGCAAATAACAAAAGCACTAATATTTTTTTTTGTCCTTTTATAAATATAAATTCACTAATTATTAGAGCAGTAAAAAAAATAAATCCAATGTGAGGTCTTAATAAAAAAACTCCTAAAATAAATATTGATGATAAAACTATTCTCTTATCTAAATAAAAATAAAAGAATAAAGCAAGGAGTAACAATATTAGAGAGTCTTTGCCAGGCACACATGTCCAAAAGTGCATTCCAGGTATAAACAAAAAAAATTTTGCTATTTTTTTTTCTAAACCTAATTTGATCAAGTTTTTATAAAATAAAATAATACCACTGAGCGACAACAATGAAAAAAATAAAATAATGTTATAATCATTGAAAAAAAGAAAATTTTTAAAGAATGCACAAATTGATGTAATCAGGTCTGCTGACACCAATTTACTAAGATTGAATCCATTAAAAGTTGTTAAATTTAGATAAGTTTTATAATCAGCGGCATCATTTTGAAAATGATAAATATAAATTATTGTAAAGAACAAATGATAACTTATTAAACTATTAAAAATTAATTTATTTAAATTAAAAAATTTATTATTTAATAAAAGAAAGAAATATAAAAAAATTAGATTTATAAATATTGTATTGAAAAATAATTCAAACATTATTTTTTAAACATAATTTGATATTTTTGATATCAATTTTTAAACATGCTTTTTTTAAATCTGTAAGTATTTTGTCGAAACTTTTTGTAATTTTTTGTTTCTCATCTGCGTAAAGGATATTTTTAAATACAGTTTTTTTTAAATTTTTTCCTAAAACTAACTCCTCATGAATTTTTTCACCATGCTGTAAACCAATAATTACAATTTTAGACTCCTTGATAGCTATTTTATTTTTGACATAATAATTTATCATTGATTTCGCAATATTAATTATTTTGTATGGCTTTCCCATATCAAGAATAAAAATTCCAATATTTTTTTTTAAATCAATAGTTTTTAAAACTAACTGACATGCATTTGATATTGTCATAAAATACCTGGTTACTTTACTATGAGTTACAGTCACATCTTCACCATTTAAAATTTGTTTTTCAAAAATAGGCAAAACAGATCCATCAGAGTTTATTACGTTGCCAAATCGTACAATTGAAAATACATTTTTAAGATCATGTTTTTTATTAAGATAAATAATTGATTTTTCACAAAAGTTTTTAGAAAAACCCATTATACTTTTAGGATTAACTGCCTTGTCAGTACTTATAAAAATAAATTTTTTAATTCTATGATTTATGGCTTTTTTGGCGAGATCGTAAGTTAAAAAAATATTATTTTTAATAAAACATAAAATATTTTCCTCACCCAAACCAACATGCTTATATGCTGCTGCATGTAAAACAATATCTATTTTGTCTTGACCTGAAAAAATTTCATCTAAAAAAAATTCATCACATAGGTTTCCAAGTTTAAAATTAATATCAATATTATTTTTATTTGTAATCTGTTTGGTTTCATAATTTTTAATTAAATGAAACAACTTGAGTTCGTCTTGATCAACTAAAATAATTTTTTTTGCATGAGAATTTAGTAATTCATAAAATAAATTTTTTCCAATACTTCCTCCTGCACCTGTAATTAAAATAATTTTATTTGCATATTGATTTGAAAGTTTAAATTTAACTTTGTTTTTTAATTTAAAATAGTGATTAATAAATTGCTGTTTATAATCTATGTTTACATTTTTTACTAAATCACTATCATCTAGAACATCTATAGCTACTTTTCTTGAAAATTTATTTTTTAAGTTTCTATAATTTTTATCTGAAATAATTCTTTTAATATCAAAATCTTCAATCAAAGAATCAATGTTTTCTACATCTTTAATTTTAAAATTTTGGTACATGCTAAAATCAATTTTATGAAAATCAACTACACTTATAGCCCTTATATTTAAATTTTGATTGAATTTTAAATATGTATAAATTTTGTGAATATTTTTTGAAGAACATACAATCAGAATATTTTTTTGATTTTTTTTTTGAAAAATATTAAAAATTTTCGAAATAAATTTTCTTGATAAAATTATAAACAACAAAATCAAAATAATATTTATTAATGCTGCACCGAAAGAAAAATATTCGTTGAAAATAAAATTAAGTAACAAAATAGATAAACCAATTAGAGGAAAAGAGGAAAAAATATAACTTCCTAAATTATACTGTCTAAAAGAATAACTATAAAATTTAAAAAATATCGCAATAGTGAAATATGATATTATTGGAATTAAAAAAAATTCAAAAGTTATTAAATACCTCTCATCAACAATATCAAATAAATTAAGCTGATCAAACCTGATGGCTAAAGATCCATAAGTTGAAAATAAGATTATCAGTAGATCTAGAAAAAAAATAATCATTAATTTTAATTTTCTGTTCAGAGAAAATAATTTTTTAATTATAAAATTTTTCATTTTTATTTTTTTTATTTTTATTTTTTTATCATACGGTGGGTTTTAAAAAAAACGTTCTTATTTAATTATTGAAGTCTTATTTTTTATAAGTCTTTTTATAAGAATTAATGGCGTTTTTGTTATAATTTTTAAATAATTCTGTAAAGTATAATTATTACAATATTCTAGATCTAACTTTACTTTATCACCTATTGTTCTAAATTTACCTGTATAATTTATCTGGGATAAACCTGTAATACCTGGTAAAATTGTTCTCCTTTTTACTTTTAATTCTTTTTCAATTTTTCGCTCATTAATTTCGGGTAACGGTCTAGGTCCTACTATCGACATTTCTTTTCTTAAAACATTTATAAATTGTGGAATTTCATCAAAACTTAATCTTCTAAGAATACTGCCTAATTTTGTAAGTCTATCACTATCTTTTGCTAAAATTTTTTTTTCCATTGTTCTAAACTTGTATATGTTGAACTTTTTTCCATTAAATCCAATTCTACTCTGTTTAAAAATGACAGGTTTTCCATCAATAAATAAGATCAGAAGATAAATTATCAGAATTAGAGGAAATAAAATTACTAAAAATAAAACAGAAATTAGAATATCCATAATTCTAATCGCATTGTTAATCTTCATTTAATATAATTCTTATACCAATAAACAAAATTATTAATACCTTGACTTATATCTATTTTTTTTAATTTCCCAGTAAATCTATCAATCTTTTTAGTAGATGCAGATGTTTTTATAACATCACCTGTTTGCAGTTTAACATAATTTTTTTTAGCAACTTTTCCAAATGATTTCTCTAGTTCAAAAATATATTTTTTTAA
>MDTG01212511.1_pt1 | contig 10533 bp, 11 predicted proteins | sample 811421 | NCBI WGS metagenome assembly MDTG01 (sample SAMN05326645, study PRJNA326480) | marine metagenome | isolation source: seawater | place: Pacific Ocean: South East | collected 2011
AACTCTATTGCTTCATTTATTTTTCCTTGTTCTTTTAAAGTAGTAGCTAAATTATTATAAGCTTCTGCATAATTAGGGTTTAGCGATAAAGCTTTATGAAGAGTGTTAATCGACTTCTCTAATTGTCCTTTTTTTCTATAAGTAATAGCAAGATTATTATATGCTTCTGCGTAATTAGGTTTTAAAGATAAAGCTTTGTTAAAAGAATCAATTGACTCATCAAATTTTCCTAAATCTTGAAGCGTTACAGCAAGATTATTATGCCCATCGGCATAATCAGGGTTTAATTCAGTAACTTTTTTCAGAGATGAAAGTGCTTCATCTATCTTACCAAGTCGTTTGTTTGCTGCTCCTAATAAATTCCATACAATAAAAGCTTTTGGGTACTGGTTAATTAATTTTTTAGCCTCATAAATCAAATCAGAGAATCTCTCTTTATTATATAATTTTACTAATTCAGCTATTTTATTTGAAAGATTGTTTTTATTAATATTCATTTATTGTTAATTACCATTAAATCTAAGGGTATTGAAGTGTATTGAAAAAAAATTAAATATTAAATTGATATAATCTTTTTCAATAGAATTATAGGTTTTTGGGCTATCAACTTAATTAATATAATAAAAAATATTTTTTATTTGAAATTTATTCTAAAATAAATTCATCTAATAAAATGCCATGCTTATTAATATGCTTTTCTATAAAATTTATATCTTTATTAGATAAAAAGTTTTTCCATTGTCCAATTTTTCCACTATTTACATGTGAAGAAAGCGAGCTTGAATAAAAGCTTTTGTTATTATGATTTTTTTCTTCTAATTTTATTTTTTTTATATCAGATGAATTTATTGCTTTTTCTAAAATATCATTTGATCGAGAAATATTGAAAAACGTTAAAACTTTAATCATGGTTTGAAAAGGATACCTATAAAGATCCTCATAAGGAATATTAATTACATTATTCTTTTTTTCCAGATCTTTAATTGAAAGGTATGCTAAACAATAAGATTCTAAGTACTCGGATAGATTTATTTTTTTTACATTTTTTTTTTGAAAATTTAATACAGAAACATAGTTATCAAAAGGGTTGCGATAAAGATTTATCATGCCACCAAATTTTTTATTACTGTAATTAAATCTTTTATTTCTTAAGTCATGTAACACATGTACAAAAACAAAATTTATAAAACCAGTAGTTTGTAGAATTTTTTTTTGATTAAATAATATGTGGTAAGGATGATACCCGTTCCAAAATTTATCTTTTATATCAATATATTCTAAACTTTTTTTCTGTTCAAAAAAATTCAAAGCGATATAATTAGCAAATATGTTCATAAAAAAGTGTGAGCCAGACCTTGGAATTGTTCTTAAAATTAAAATATTTTTTCCATAATAGTTTTGCCATGCTAATCTTAAATTTTTTAAATTAGTGATTTGAGATAATAAAATTCCAGTTTCTTCATAAAATTTATTATTTAACTTGCTAATGAACATGTAAAAAATTCAAATTTTGTATGTATTAATTACTTTTCTTAAAACATTTATCAATATTAATATATAAAATAATTGTTAAATTAATATATGATTAGCTTGTTAAATTTCTATTCTAAATTAAAAAAAATATGAAAATTTTAAAAAGAGTAATTTATGTTTTTTTTATTATAGTTTTTGTATTTTATGGTGTTTTAATTGGTAAATATGAAATATTCCCTTATTACTATTTAAAAAATTTTCAGGATAAATTTGATACATTAATTTATAATAATTCTTCTGATATTAAATACACAAAAAATAATAATGAAACTTTTGAATATAATTTAGAGACTAACTACTTACCGCTATCAAATAAATATCTAATCAATAAGATAAATATAAACGAAAATATAAAAAAAATAACTAAGTTTACATCAAACAAAACAGCGTTTATTATAATGGATCCATGGCCAACTGGTGAAAAAGAAGAGTCAATAATAGAAAATAAAATTATACCTTTAGTTAACGAGGTTCTTAAAAAAAACCAGATGGTATTAATTGTAACTGTAAACCCAAGAATAAATAAAAATCCAAAAAATAGAGTTCATGAAAAATTAAAAAAAATATCAGATAAAAATTTAGTTTTTATTTTTCATGAAAATCATAACAAAGAAACCTTTTCTGAATTTTTAAAATCCAACAATATATCTTCATTGATTTATTTAGGTTTTGCTTCAAACGCATGTATCATTAATAGAGAGTTGGGAATAATAAATATGAAACTTCAGGGATTCAAAACATTCTTTATCCCCGAAGCAAGTGCAGCTATTGAAGATAGTGATTCAAATATTTTTCATAATAAAGCCTCAATGATGATAAAAAGATACTGGGGTGAAGAAATAGAATATAGTCATATAATGAAAAAAATAAGAAGCCTATAAATTCAAATATTAAATTCCTAAAAATTATTCTCTTAAAAGTCTGGCTCAATTAGCAATATATATAGTGCAGGAAACCAACCTGCTCTAAAATTAAGTTTTTTACTGGATAGTTGGTGCGGGGGAAGGAATTAGTGCCATCGACCTCAAACTTTGCAAGGTTGCCATAAATAAAAATCAAAGCATTATTTCTTAATTAATATTTAACATTTAGCATATAGAAAATATAATTCTAAAAAATTTAAGGTTGTGCATGACTTAATGTAACTATTTTGCAATTTATAATTTGTGATAAAAAATTTATTAAGTAATATATTATTATAAAAAAATATTTTATTGAAAAATTTTTATATATTAAAATGATAAAACAAAAAATAATTATACTATTTAAAATATTTTTAAATTCACTAAAAAATAAGTATTCGTTTAGAAAAAACTATTCAAAAGAATTTTCTATTTTTAGTAATATAAAAAATTATTCAATTTATTCATCGTTTATTTTAGGACTATTAAATACACAAAAAAATAAAAATTCTAAAATTCTTAAATTTTTTAATAAAGAAATTAGATATACAACTAGAGATAATCAAGAATTTTTTTTAAGTTTATATAGTTTTTTGCCTAAAGAATTTGCTTGGAATTCATATCTCAAAAATAAGATTTTTAATTTGAAAAAAAATTCTGTAATTGTTGATGTTGGTGCACATTTTGGTTTCTTTGGATGTAGGGGTGCATATCTAGAACCAAACTTTAAGTGGTATCTTATAGAGTGTGATCCTAATAATTTTTCAATATTAAAAAAAAATGCCGAATGCGCTAATAATAAAAATATAGTTTTATCAAATAATGCAATAACTGATAAAAAAAATTTGCTGGAATTTATAGTTGGCAATTCATCAACAACTGGATCTATAAAAAAATCAAATTTCTATCTTCAAAATTCCAAGGATATAATTAATATTACATCAACTACATTAGAAAATTTTATAGAAACATATAATATAAAAGAAATTGATTTATTAAAAGTTGATATAGAGGGTTCTGAATATATAGCTTTTGAAGATAATTTAAATATATTTAAAAATGTCAAATCAGTAATTTTTGAACTTCATATGTGTAATAATATTTTACCTGAAAATACAAAATTATATAAATATCTAAAGTCAAATTTTAATACAATAGAGAAATTTCCATCACAAAATCATGGAAGAAAACTCTTAGAAATCTATGGTACTAAAATCTAGACTAGATTAATTAATATAATTATATTATAATTTTATAAATATATACAAACTGTGAGACCAAAATATTTATTTACACCAGACAATATTAAAAAAGAAATAGATTTATATAATTATGGTGAGGATTTGTTTAAAAACAAAGGTTTTTGCTTAATCAAAAATTTTATAAACAAAGATGAAATAGAATACCTAAGAAATAAAAGTTTGTCTGAAAAAACTTATTCAATTAAAATGCCTAAAGAAGGTAATATTTATACTTATTTTTACAAAAATAAAAAAAATAATTCAGATAATAAAATTAATGATATTGGAATTAGGATACATAAATTAAGAAACTCCATTCTTTTACAACCTAATGCTGATCAACATTTACGCTCATATTGTTGGAGATATGGTTTAGACCCAAGTGATGAAGATAAGTTAGTTAATCATCAGTTAAACCATTCATATATGAGGCTTAATCTTCAAAAAGAAAGTTCTTTCTTTGAATTACATTATGACAGTCCGGGAGAAATACAAGCTGTATTGTTTCTTTCCAAATATGGAAAAGATTATGAAAAGGGTGGTTTGGCTTGTGTTGGATATGATGGAAATGAATATGAAATTGATAAAAATGCAAATATTGGAGATCTTGTTCTTTTAAATGCTTATGTTTGTAAACACAGAGTTGATAAAATCGTTTGTTCCTCTGGTCAAATTGGTAGGTTGACATTTTTTGTTCCTATAATTTCTGAATCCCACCCAATGTTTGGAAAAACATATTATTTTAAAGAAAATAAATTTAAGCCTTACTTGAAGACACCAAATGATTTCCATGAATTTAAAGGTGGAAAAATTAAACAAGTCTTAATTTTTTATCTTTATTTTATTCATTATGTGACTGTTTTATTAGGAAGAGGTAAACCAGTAGACATCGATCATCAAAACTAAATAATATTGCTACAAAAGTTTTCATTTAAATTTAATACGTTTACGGTTTGGGTGGCTTTGACTATAATGAAAATAGATTTTAAAATTTAAAAAATAAATTGGAATTTGTGGTGGGCGAAGGGATTCGAATACTTCACTCACTTCGAGTTTGTTATAGTAGACAACAAATTTAAAGAAAACTCTATTGAACTTTTACATTTTATCTATTCATTTATGCATATCTCCACGCACGAATAACTATATTGATAGATTAGTCTTCAAAAGAAAATTTTGTTAGTGGTAATTTAGTTAAGTCTATAATTGCGATATAGTTTCCAACTTTAAATTTAAATTCTTTTGAATTTAACAATTTCTTAAAATCAGTATCTGTATACAAAAAGGTGTAACTTTCTTTAACATCACCGCCAACATCAGTATCCATCATAAACTCATGGACATTCCATTGTTCTCCATCTAATAAAACGTAAGCAGTATCATTTCCTAATTCGTTCCATTCATTATAGTAGTTTGTAACTGAAACAAATCCTCCTGAAAAAGTATCATTGACAATATAAGCAATGAAAAAAAATTTATTTTTAACCTTTTCTAAAGACTTTTCTATTGTTACTGTTTCACCCCCGAAATCTGAAAGGGATTGTATTTTAGCGCCATTAAACTCGTCTGTTTCACTTTCATATTTAATCTCCGCATAAACAAAAGAAGAAAAAAATTGAGACACAAAGAAAGACAATAACAATAAAAGCTCATAACTTTCCAATTACAATATTACTAATAAATATATTAAAAATGTTTCTATTAAAAAAAATTATAATTTTGTGAAATATTGTTTTAATAATTTTAATTTAAAATTATTTATCAAACTTTATCTGAATATTTTTATCTAACGAATTTAATTGAATCATTGACATCACTCTTAAATATTCATCACCTCTTAATTTCTCAACTTTACCATTTCTTATAACGCTTAGATAACCTTCTGAAATAACGGCTGAGGAAATATCCGGGCACCCCTCAGAGTCAAAAATTAACATTTCACCATTTATTTGTTTACCTGGACGCATCCCACCACTAAGCAACCACGCCCAGTCTATTTGATATCCATTTATATCGTAAACGGTAAACCTAAATTGAAAACCGTCAAAATTATAGCTAGAGTAGTTAGTAGCTGTAGCAAAAAAAGTTTCATCACCTAGGGAATCGGTTTTGCAACTTTCAATAGTTAAATCTATATACTCATTAGTTGTAATGCAGCTTCCTCCTGATTTTTCTATTGCTGATGTTTGTTCTAAATTTAAATCAAAAAAACTTACATTATTTAATGAACATTCTGCAGCTTTAATTTGATTTGAAATTAATAAAGAAAAGAAAAATGCTGAAGTATAAAAAAACAAATTAATATTACTTTTTATAAATACCGGCATTTAATGAACATAACACATTTTTTTAAAAAAAAAATTATAAATTTTATTTTCTAAAAAGACTGAATATTAAATAAAAAACATAACCTAATATAAATGAAGTAATAATCCATAGTAGATAGCTAAATAACATCAACTTATAGGACTCCAAACTTCCAAAACCATAAGTACCAAAAGGAGTGGTGATTAAAGATTCAAAACTAGGTAAAACATAAAAAAAATACCATTTTATCCAAGAAAATTCCACAGAAAGGATATCTTGTCTCATCGGTAATATTCTATTGTAAATAACATAGCCCATCAAAGGAGCTGTAAGAGGCAAAGAAATTACGCTAAATAAGTAAAAAAATTTATCTTTAACAATTTTCATTTTTAACACGCCTTATCTTTCAATTCAAAAACTCAATTAATTTAATAGTTTGTGGACTTTTATCTCCACTTGCAGAGAATTTTTTTTTAAATATAATACAATCACGCTGTCAGTAAAGACTTTTCTATCACTGATTGAGTTATGAAATATCTATAACGTAAGAGGTAAGAGTTAATTTTAATATTAAATTTTTGATGAATTTCTGGAGCGGGCGAAGGGATTCGAATACTTCACTCAGTTCTGGTTTGTCATGATTTACAACGATTTTTAAGAAAAGTGCATTGCAAGTACATTGCAAAAGTTTGATAATATTTTAACTTAAATTATTTGTTAACTACTTTTACGCTCTGTTTGGAAACATATTTTAGATAAGACCCTAAAGCAAAAAAGACTAATGCAACAATAACTGGAAACAAACCTAAATAATCATAAAAATATGCCGCAGGAATAAATATTATAACACCCAACCAATAAAAAACATGTGCTAATAAACCTCTTATCCAACCAAAAAACATTATTTTACTTTAAATTATTTCTGAAAATTTAAAATATATTTATTTTGATCAATTATTTTTTAATGCTGGATTTGGAAAATGATAAATCTCTGAAAAAGTCCCATCTCTAAATTCAACCTTAATAGAAACAGAATCTATAAAAGGCATGCCTCCACCCCCTGCTTCAAGTGATAAATATTTATGATTTACGACCTCTGGATTTTCAAAATAACATTGTTCTAGTGGTTCAATATAATCAAAAAGAGGATTCTCTCTAGATGAACTCGACACATTAACTGAATAAAATATTTTAGATATACCACATCCAAATTTTTTAAGATTAGAAATATCCCACTCTATTAAAACTATACCGTGTGAGAGTTTTAAATTTTCTTCATACTCAAACCACTTTTTAGATTCAAAATCCAAAACATTATATTTTACCCATTCCGATGGCGGGTTGTATTTTTTATTTTTTGTTAATTTAATAGACTCATCAAGAATATTTAACTCAAATTCAAAAGGTCCTTGCTCAACATTATTTATATTTAGATATTTTATAAAAATTTTATTTATTTCTTTAAACTTAACTGATTTTTTGTTGAATTTCTCAGATGATGCTTTTGATTTTGCATATATGTTACCAGATTTACCAACCCAATAAAAAACATCTTCATTTAAGTTTGATTTGTATATTTCAACACAATCCCAATTATTATAATTATTTAATTTTCCATAAGACAAATAACATATTTCATTAGAGTCAATCTCATAATTACCAGTCTCTACTTTATTCTCATGATCAATGTAAGAGTAAGTGCCATAATTTTTCTTTCCATTTTTATAATGTACATCCTTAAAAAAATTACCGTTAGTATAAAATCCCTTAATTTCTTTATCTAAAAGTAAATCAAAAATTTGCTGGTAATTTAATTTTATTGATTCACTTAAATTAATTTTTTCAAAATTTTCTTCTATTTGAAAACCAGGAATAATGTTTCTTTTTTTTATAAAAATTTGATTACTTGGTTTGGCAGTACCAGTTTCAGAGTCTATAATTGTGGTCAATCCAGTTGAGTTATATTCTAATTGTGAGTCGATGCTATAAAAAATTTCTTTTACAGGTTCAGCAATTTGTATTTCTACTTGCCAATTGTTGTTTAAGTTTGTCGCATTAATTTTCACAGGTGATGAAGAAAATGTCTGAGAAATTAATGAAAGTGCTTTAAATCTCACATCTACGTCATCAATCCATTGTGATACAAACTCTTTATCAACAAAATATTTTAATAAATTACCTTCATCGCTCGTTAATTTAAATTTTTGTAATGCTTTGTACTCTTCTTTTTTATCTATTAGTGATTGGTTACCTTTGCGTGCTTTAGAATACTCTCTGCTCAACTCATAGTATGCTGGAGAAAAATTAGGATTTTTTAAAATAAATGCTTTTAACTTTTCAACTTTTATAGATGTGTCAAAAAGTAATATATACATAAATTCTATAATAGGGCGTGGATCGTTATTATAAATCGATGCATATATCTCTCTTGCCCCAGAAACACCCTCTTGGATTTTTAGAAAAGTCTGGTACCGTAGGTGAGGGTCTATAAAATCAAGTTTGAATGAAAAGTAACTGTTATAACTTTTTCTAGCATTTATATAATCTCCTGATTGCTCTTGAATTCGAGCATTATGATAGAATTGTTCCGGTCTATTTGGATTATCTATAATTCCTGCTGTTTGATTTATTTGCAAAAACTGATTTTGAATTTCTTGAAGCGTGTCTACAATTATATCAGTTTTTTCATCAATATTTTCAGTTGTGGTTTTAATTGTAGAAATATCATCTTGTATTATCCCAATATAAGATTGAAGATTTGAAACAACTGGTATTTTTTCAGCAAGAAATCCAGAATCTTCGGTTTGTGTAGTTTGTATAATATAAAAAATTCCAGAAAAAATCATTATTGAAAAACTAAATAAAAAACTTGGAATTATTTTAGTTTGAAGTGATTTAAGTAAAACTAATGTTAACAATAGAAGAATAGATGAAAATGTAGTGGCAAAAAATATATAACTTACAAAAGGAAATAAAGGTTGTAAGATATCAGATATTGTACCCGCAACCACCCCAAAAATTGCAAAAATTGAACCGGTTTTTTTTATGTTATCTATCAATAATCTTTTCATTTTTTTTTAATATTTTATATTTCTTCTTATAACATAATGATGCATTGCAGTGCATTGCAAGTGACATCTATTTTTTGAGAGGATACTTTATTTATTGGAGCGGGCGAAGGGATTCGAATTCTCGACCCGCTTAATCTGTACTTTATGGGGTCCCAAAAAATGGAAAACTATATTGAAGTTTTGAATAAAGATATAAATTAATTTATCTCCCACGCATCGAGGATTTAAAATAAAGGGTTACCTTTTTTACAAACACTTTTTATAGTTCTAATGCTACTAAGATCTTTACTGGCGGAAACTGTTTCATTTAAGACACCTGTATATCTATTCAATGTATTAAATTTTATATAATCATCAGATACTATAGAATATTTAATTTCTGTCTCATTTATATTTGTTATTGCAACCACCCCATTATATTCATTTATAATTATATCAAAATTATATTTTCCTTGACTATCAAGAAAATCAACATTCTTGGTCGTTAAATCTAGTTCTATAATATGGTCTCTACCAAAGCAAGGTAATGAAAGAAATTTTATATTATCATATACTTCTTCACACCTACAATCTAAAATTATTTTTTCTGCCAACACCGAAGACGAAAACAACAAAACGAAGAGTGTGAGAAAGATTTTCATAATTTCTTATAATACTAAAGTACATTGTAAGTACATTGAAACTATTTTTAAAAAATGAAGGTATGGTTGAGATTTGGAGCGGGCGAAGGGATTCGAATTCTTGGACCACTTAAGTATTGCGTTATGGGATGTCAAAAATTAGTAAAACTCTATTGCAACTCTATTGTAAAAATAAATTAATTTTCTTCTAAAGTTTTTATTATTTTTTAATTAAAAATTTAATTTCATCGTACTTAATTGAGCAATCAAAAGATTTTAAATTAAATGTTTGTCTGCTTAGTTCATTAATCTTTCGACCCCTATTCGAATATATTTTGCTATCAAATTGAACTGACAAAAGTGGGTCCCCATCTTTGTCTAATGTATAAAAAGTTATATAAACAACATAAGGTGATGTTGACCTATTAACTATATCTACTTTCCAATTAGTTTCACAACGAAAATTTTTAACTACCAGGTCACTAAATTGGGTTAGAAAGGTACCTTCTATTTCTACTATTGGTTCAATATTTTCAGTTTTTATATCCTCTTTACTGTCATTTTTATTATTATCTGTAGAGGGGGTTCCTCCATTATGACAATGATATCCTCCTGTCTTTGTTACGTTATGACAACCTGCTGAATTTGTTCTTCCACTGTGGGCAAATAAAGAAAAACTGAATAATAATAAAATTATAAAACTCAAAAAAAATATTTGTGTAGTTGTAGTTTTCATAATTTCATTTCATATAAAACTGTATTGCGACTGTATTGCAAATAGTATTTAAAATTTAAAGGTGGGATTGAAATTTGGAGCGGGCGAAGGGATTCGAATTTATCACTCGCTTCAATTATCCCA